>Ga0068860_100000116_pt1 | contig 128399 bp, 111 predicted proteins | sample KBSSwiS32_FD_66597 | JGI IMG/M metagenome (GOLD analysis project Ga0068860, IMG submission 66597) | Switchgrass rhizosphere microbial communities from Kellogg Biological Station, Michigan, USA - KBS Switchgrass S3-2 | ecosystem: Host-associated > Plants > Roots > Rhizosphere > Soil ... | reverse complement strand
CGACGACTATTTTGAGGATCTATACCACCACTTCACGGTCCCCGGCGTGTGGAAGCTTTTTCCGGAGGTGGTGGAGGTGCTCCACCTTCTGGCAAAGAAGCATCGCCTCGCCGTGATTTCAAATTTCGATGGGCGATTGCGGGTCATCCTTGATCAATTTGATCTTGGCGCCCAGTTTGAAAAGATCATCATTTCGAGCGAGGTAGGGGCGGACAAACCCGACCCCTTTATATTTCAGCACGCATTGGATTCCATGGGAGTGAACCCGGCGCGTGCATTGCATGTCGGCGATGATCCGGTAAACGACTGGCAGGCGGCTGAAGCTGCCGGCATGAAAATCTACCGTCTGGAGCGGCCTGAAAATTCACTCCTGGGCCTGGCTGGTGCGTTAAGGTCGATACAGACCGGCTAAAGTGAGGTGCGACTCTTGATCGTGCGGACTGATTCGTTGATGAATTCCCGCTGGTCCGCGCTCAGGCCGCCCTCGGCAAGTGCCTTTTCAAATTCCTCCAGTGAAGCCGCCGCCTGTCCATCCCGTGCATAGGCCTGCGCAAGATAAATGCGGAAACCGGCAGTGGGTTGTTTCTGTTTCTCCACGATTTCCACGAGGTGCTTCAACGTCGGGATCTCCTGTCTGTAAGCACGCGCATCGTGGGCGATCTTCGCGTGAAAAAAGAGAACGTTTGGATTGTCGGGGTTCGATTCCAGAAGTTTCGCCGAAATATCCAGGGCTGCGCCGAATTGCTTCGAGGCGTACAGGGCCTGCGCCTTTGTGGAAAGGGCGTGGGTATTATCCGGGGCGATAGCCAGCGCATGCCCGACGTCCTCCAGGGCTTCATTCCATTTATTGCGGCGGGATTCATACACTGCGAGCTGAGTCCATGTTTCCGGCGACCTGCTGTCGAGTGCGAGGGATTGGTCGAGTTGCTGTTTTGCGAGATCAATCTGCCCGATCGCCAGCAGCTTTCCGGCAAACTGAGTGAGGAAGACCGCGCGGTCCGGCCCGGAATAATTTGCGAATTTTTCCATGATCGCGTGGCAGGCGTTCAGGCTCCATGGTTTTGCAGGAGGACGCCGGAAAACAAAACTCGTGTGATCGACATAAGTCAGCGTCCAGTCCTTTGAAACGATGAGATGTTCCATGAGTTTCGAATATTCGCCGGGATCCCCGCAAAGCAGCACTGCGTCGAAGTGGTATTTATGATCCAACTGGCGCCAGAGCAGGGGATTCTGCTCAGCCAGCGGGAAATCGCGGCGGTCATCCTCCGAATCATGCGCCGCCACCCACTGCGGTTTTTTTGCGGAAATATATTCGCGCGCGGCAATGGTGAAGTAGGGGAATTGCGCATCGAGAGCTTCCACCACAAGGGCCGGTGTCGATATGTTTGTGCTCAGGGGAGGCTGCGACTTGTGGAAGAAAGCGACGAATACGATCGTGGCCGCCAGTGTGCAGAGCACTATGGCGGAGATTTTTTTGTGGCGCAGAATCGGGTGAAAAAAATTCATCGTGATGGGAATGTGAAAACTAAACGCTTTATTGCTTGCATCACAAGAAATGATCCATTAATTAATCACGCTCTTTTCCACGGGTTGGTAGCTCAGCTGGTAGAGCAGTGCCCTTTTAAGGCATTGGTCCTGGGTTCGAGTCCCAGCCAACCCATCTTTTCCTAATCGCCCTTCGGGGCTGCGACCATCGTATCAGGCTGTCACACTTCCCGGATTGCGTCTGAATGAAACGGATATTGAACCTCGCAAAGTCAGTCCTGATGACCGGAAAGGATCATCAATCCTTCATTGGGGCGGGATGGCTGGTGCTCGTGCTCCGTTTAACACCGGGGTGTTTCAAGGAAAGGATGGCCCTGTGGATTTTGTCGCTCAGTCCACATTATTTCTACCGGGAGTTTGATAAGGAGTACAGGAATCTCCCGCTTGGAGAATTTTTGGAAGCGGAACGCAGGCGAAATGCATCCTCCCGTGAAATGATCTGCAAACAGCTTTTGCTTCGATATGTAAATCCGGAGCACGAGATCATGGACATCGGCTGCGGGCCCGGATTCCTGGCCCGGGCGGTTGCCCCGCATGTTAAGACTGTATATGCATGCGATATTTCGCCGGGCGTACTCGAATGCGCACGGGTGCTTAACAGTGCTGAAAACATAAACTATATTTATTCCGGCGAACCGGGCTTTGCGGGGATCGGGGATTCCAGTCTCGATCTGGTTTATTCCATTGCGGTGATCCAGCATCTGAGGGAACCCGTGATCCAATATCTATTCGGCGTCGCACAGCGGAAACTGCGGAGCGGAGGCATCTGTTTGTTCCAGGTCCAGTTGGAAGACGGTGCGTGGAAAACAGAATACGAATCGGTTCAGGACAGAACGCTGTCCGGGCGGCTGCGGCTGAAATACGGTCTTAATTTTTTCCCGCGCAGCGAAAGCTTTTTTCGCGAAGTGGCATCACAGAGCGGTCTGCGGACGGTAGCAGCCAGCGCCATGTCCGGCTTTTTTGAATCTCATTTCGACGACATCTGCGATCAGCATCTCATGGTATTTGAAAAGCCGTGATCCTGCCCGGCTGGCCCGAGGGCATAACTAATGCAGTTTTGAATCCGGAGTTTTTACCGTGCCGCCTGATCGTTCCGCAATCTCAAACGCTTTCGCCAGGACGTAGAGAAACGCGAGAGGGCGCAGCAAAGTTAAAATCAAGGAGATAAAGGCTCGGAAAAGGGAAATGAACGGGAAGAAGCGCAGCAGGTAACCCGCGAGGACGGAATAGCACACGGCGCATACCGGTTCACGACGGACATAGTTTTCGGTTTGCTGGATGCTTTCGGTGACAAAAGAACCCGCCTGGGAAATGCCATCGATTATGGTTCGATCAACCGAGAATTGCCCGGCGCGGGATTTTTTTTGTGTGGCCATGGAACGATTAAAGGAACCTTTTCGATTTTTTCAAGGCATTCCCGATTGCGGATGAAAACAGACCAGAGGCGTGCCCGGCGGAATCCTCGATGTTGCCGGCGATATTTCCGATCACCCCTTTCAGTTCGTCGAGAGCATCCCCGAGGGACCTGGAAGATTCACAAGCGCGGCAATGATTGATGGAATGTGCGACCACAACGCCAAGCGCAAAGGCGCCAAGCGCGGCGAAATACGGTTTTGAGCGGACAAAGTTATCCACTTCCGCGATCACAGGATTGGCTTTGAGTGCTCCCAAGGCGCAATTCTGGTCGTCTTCGAAATCAAGTGGCGGGAGCGGTTGATCGTTCATACCCAATTATCGCATGCTGCATGAAGGCTGGCCGTATTTCGCGCTCCTCTACGGCTTCAAGGCGGCGCGGCGTTTAGAAGCCTGGTCGGCGAAGGGTGATGAGGGGTATTTCTCAACGAGATCCTTGTAAGCCTTGGCCGCCTTGGCGAGCTGGCCAGATTTTGTGACCTTGCCGGTTTCCTGCAAACCTGCGGCCTGTTTTTCCAGAAGCTGTCCCCCGCGCCAGAGACCTTCTGCAGCGGCTGTTGGAACGCCTTCATAAAAAGAGGCGATTTTGATGTAGTAATCGATGGCCTGCTCCAGGTGGTTCTGGTCTTCCTGGATCCTGCCGCCGAGCAACATCGCCTGGGCGCGGAGATCAATGCTGACCGATGCGGATTGCGCGCGCATAATGGGGATAAGGAGATTGATTGCGTCGTCGTATTTCTTTTGCTGGTAAAGCGACTGGGCGATCCCGAAGTTGGCTTCAAGGATTTTCGGGGACCACGGATACCATTTTTTGAGATTGTCGAACGACTCGCCGGCACCTTTTGTGTCACCCTGTTGTTGCAGGCATTTGCCGATGCCGTAAAGCGAGATCGACTGCGCTTCCGCGATATCGGCAGGGGCCTTGTCGGGGGTAAGGCCTGCGGGTACCGGGTAGTCGGCGGCCAGTTTTTCATAGACTTTTTTCGCGTCGGCGCCCTTGTTCTGTTCAAGCAATGCGGAGCCATAAAGATCGAGGTCGGCGGGAGCGTAGACAAGTTTGGTATTGTAAGCCGCATTCATCTGGGCGAGCGCCTTTGCCTTGTCTTTTTCGTAAATGTAGGAGGCAAGTGTGAAGAGAACCTTGCTTTTCGCAGCGGGATTACTATCCAGTTTCTTTGCCAGATCCTGGAAGTATTGCTCCACCTCCGCATCAGTCTTCAGCTTCGCCGTAAGGAGGAGCCGCTGGTCGGCGAGAAGCGTCTGCAATGCGAGCGCCACCTGGGGGCTCCCGGGATACTGCTCAAGCAGCTTTTCCGCGGATGCAAGGCTGCTGTTCAAAGCCTTTATCCAGACGGCGCGCTGCTCTTCGTTCAAAACAAGGTAACGCCCCGGTGCCTCGGCGATGCGGCGCCACAGCCCGCTGATCTTCAGCATGGCTTCCGGTGCCTGCGGGTTCTGCGCATACTTCGTTACAAACTCTTCGTAGGTTGCGATGGCCTCGTCAAGATGGCTCGCATTCACCTGGTTCTGGGCAATGGAATCGTAGGCGAAGAATATCTTGTCGCTTTCCGGGTATTTGGCGATGAATTCGCGCATCACGGCGACGATCTCGTCCATTTTTTGCATGGATGCGTATACCTGGGCGCGCTGGAAATAAGTGAAAGGCGCGACTTCGCTTTGCGGAAATTTGTCCGGAATCTCCTTGTATTTTGCCAGGGCTGCTTCGCTATTGCCGCTAGCCTGCTCCGCGCCTGCGAGATAAAACATGGCACTGGGGGTGAGCGTGCCGTTCGGGTATTTCGTGATGAACTGCGTGAGATTGGCGATGCCGGCCTTGTTGTCGCCCTTCTGCACGGCGATCTGCCCGAGGTAATAGGCCGCCTGTTCGGCCTGTTCCGTATCGGGATATTTGTCACATACGGTTTTGAACGCAGCCAGCGCCTCGTCCAGCTTGCCGGTCTGGGTAAGGATTGATCCGATGCCAAGCTGGGCGGATGCGGAGATTTCCCTGGAAGGATTCGCGGCAATCAGTGATTTGAACGAAGCGAGCGCTTCATCGAAGCGTTTCAACTGCACCATTGCGGCGGCCTGCCGTGTGAGCGCTTCGCTGATGAAGCGTCCCTTCGGATACATCTTTACCTCGTCCTTGAAATACTGGATCGCCTTGTTCGGGTCATTCGCTTTCGATGCGGGGTTCAGGAAAAGACCGCCCATGACAATCGGCAGGTTTTCGGCGATGGGATCATTCTTGTACTTCGTGTTGAATTCGGTGTAGGAAGCGACCGCCTTGTCGGCGTCGTTCTGCCCGGCATAGGTAAGCGTGATGAAATAAAGGATCAGTTTTTTCTGTGCATCATCCTCGGCAAGCTGCTGCAGATCGTGGAGCATCACGCGCGCCTCGTCATAGCGGTTCATGTCGTAAAAGACCTGGGCGATCTTGATTTTTGCGGGTAGTGACTGGTCGGGCTTGGTTTTCAGGGCGTTAAGCTTGCCCTGTTCAGTTTCCATCAAGCGCTGGAAATGTTTTACCGCCGCCACATTCCTGGCTGCCGCGAGCCCGCGGAGACGCTGGAGAAGGCCGGCGATGCGGTCCTGCTGGGCCTTGACCATCGGGTCTCTTCCCTCCACTGCGCGAAAGGCGGTAATCGCATTGTTGTAGGCGGCGGCTTGCGAGGCCTTGTCGACGGCGGCCGCGCGGTTCACCAGCACTTCGCCGAGCTGAAACTGCGCGTCATTCGCAAGTGCCACGTCCGTGCGCTTCTGGATGATTTCGCCGAACAGCTTTGCGGCCTCGTCGTATTTGGAGACCCCCTGCTGGTCATTCGGCGCTGCCTGGAGAATTGTTGCTGCCTGTGTGGCTAGCGTGATGGCAAGCAGGTACTGGCTGTCCAGGATGGATTCACTCTGCGGAAATTTTGTGAGGTTCGAACGAAGGGCCGTAACGGCGTCGTCGAATCTGGCGCCCTGGTAGAGGGCGACAGCCTTCCCGTAAATGAAATTCTCCATTTGCTCGCTGGTGGGGTACTTCTGGATCAGCGTGTCGTATTGCTTTACTGCATCCTCGAAGGCTGCTTTGCGTTGCGGGCTCTCCGGCGGGAGCTTGGAAGCTTTCGCAGTGGCCACCTGGGGCAGGAAGGAATAGGCGAGTTCCTGGATCTCCGGTGGAGCGGGTGGCTGGGTGATTTTTTTCAGGCGCTCGATACTCTTGTCATAATCGCCATTCAAAAAATACAGGTAACCGAGCCGGAACTGCGCCTCGAAGGTTATCATGGCGGTCGGATAATCCTTGAGAATCTTCTCGTAAGCGGCGGTCGCCTCCGCGGTTTGGCCGGCATTCAGCATGTCCAGCGCCTGTTGCGCCGCCGCCTCGGCCGGGGTCGAGGTGGGGGGAGGAGGCAATTGCGCCCGCATGGATGACCCAAGGGCAATGAATGCGGCTATGCAAATTACCAGTGATGCCTGTCGGAAGAAATGATTTTGGTGGTTCATGGGGATGAAAACCGCGGCGGTCTGTCCGGAAGCCGCAGATGCTGCGTAGTTTTTGAAATTTAACTGAAAGTAAGGTTGCGCACACCGGCGGCCCCCGCGGCGTTGAGCACATCCATGATGCGCTCATGCCTGGTGTCCGGGGTGGGGCGGATGATGACGGGATCCTTGTCTCCGAAGGATTCGATTAAATCCTTCAGCTTGGCGCGAAGCGCCTGCAATGTCTTGTCGGTTGGGACGCCGTAAGCCTGGTTGTTCATCTGCACCTGCCCGTCCGCGCTGATATCGATCACGATAGGCGTGGGAGGTGGTCCATTGGACTTCGAAGTCCCGCCGCTGGGGAGGTTGATGCCGAGTTCCTTCTCGACAACCTGCATTCCTGCACTGGCCATGAAAAAGAGCATGAGCACGAAAACCACGTCCACCATCGGCGCGATTTGAAATCCTACGTCTCCATCTTCCTGGTCTACTGAACCTGCCATAGTGTTAGTTTTTCAATGATTGGATCCGGACGTTTATTTGGGCGCCCCTTCCTTGTCCACAACAGAGAAGGTGACATTCGACACACCGGCCTCGCCGACGACTTTCAATACGGAGCGAAGATATTCATAACGCACCGCCTTGTCGGCACGGATGAGCACGCGGACAAGCGGATTTGCCTGGATGGCATTTTGCAGGATGGGGAGGACGCTCTCCGGCTGCGGGTAGGGTTTGTCATTCACCTCGATGGAACCAAGGTTGGTGAGTGTCACCCAAGTGATATTGACGATGACCTGGCCCTGGTTCTTCTTGGCCGTCTTTCCATCGGCTGCGATTGCGAGGTGGATGTTCCTGTTGGACTGCAGGACTTCCGTGGAACTGATCGACATGAAGAAAACGAGGAGCACCAGCAGAATGTCCACCATCGGGGCAATCTGGAACTCGGGGCTCTCCTCCGGTGGATCCTTGCGCTCTTTATTGCGCTTTTGTCGCGTGGTTTGCTTGTGCATGAACCGTGATTAAATGCGAAGTGACTATTGCGACCAGTCGAGCGTTGCGCCGCAATGGGAGCAGGGGTTCTGGCCTGCCGCGATGAGCCCATTGCAAGCCGGACAATGTGTCGTGAGGGATTTTGAAACACGGCGTAGATCCTGGGCTGGAGCGGCCATGGGAGCCATTGGTGCCAATGGGGCAACCGGAGCCACTGGCCTTCTTATCCCCGAAATCGGCGTTCCCGAGGCCGGCCCTACATGGACACCCTGCAACTGGTTGAACGGAATGTCCGCGATGATCTGGTTTACCTTGTCGTCGGCATGGACGATGACCATCTGGCCGCGGTTGCGGAAGATATAGTAGAAAATGAACGCAGGAATGGCGATGAAAAGGCCGCTTGCGGTGGCCATGAGCACTTCACCGATGCTGGTGGCAAGCCCGCGCGGATCGGAGATGCCGCTGGTGCCCAGCGTGGCGAAGGCTTTCATCATTCCTATAACCGTTCCGAGCAGACCGATCATGGGCGACACAACACCGATTACCGAGAGATAGCTGTTGCGGGTGCGCAACACCTGGGCTTCGCGCAGCGAGTGCTCGGCGATTGCATCCTCCACGGCTTCCTTGCCGCGGCCCAGCCGGCTGAAGCCGGCCTGGAGGACGTTGGCGAGGTAATTGTCCTTGGTATTGCAGATTTCCCAAGCTTCCTGGTAGTTGCCTGCGGCAACGGAATTCATCAACTGATCCACAAGCGCGGCAGGTGCGAGTTTCTCTTTGCGCAGGGAGATGATGTTCTGGATGACAAAGGTGACCATTGTGATGGACGTGCCGACGATCGAGAGCCAGATGGCAATGAGGGCCGGGCCGCCATTCATGATGACCTTGATGATGGATTCACCTTGGGGCTTTGCAGCGGCAGCATCGCCGGCGGCTTCCTCGGCAAAGCCCGTGACGGCGCACAGGATACAGGTTGCAAGGATGAGGGTGAACGGGAGTAGGCGGTTTTGTTTCATGTGTGGATGGTTAGGGAACTGCAATATTGTGTTCTTTACGAAGGGAATCGGCGCGCTCCTGGGCGGCAGCCACTGAACTGCGATCATTATAAAACCAGGTCACGGTCCGGAGATAATCCTGAAGGCTGGCGGGAAGATCGCCCTGGGCTTCTTCAACCTGCCCGAGCAGATAAAAAGCCTTGCTGTAAACGGCCGCGACTTCCGGTGACACACTCTTGAATGCCATTGCTTGCGTCTTTATCGGATCCAGCTTTTGCCGGGCGGCGGCATAATCCTTTTTTGAAAACGCAACGCGGGCGAGACCCACATCGGTCTGCAGCGAGCCTTTTCCCGGGTATGCCCTCAGAAAATCCTGGTACGCGGCTTCCGCTTTTGGAAGATCATTCTGCGCTACATAGATGTCGCCCAGCAATGATGCCGCCTGTTTTGCCCAGTCGGTAGGCAAGCCCCTGTATTTTTCCGCGATCGACTTTACGGGAGGGAGTGCCCTTGCATAATCCTTTGCCTCGTAAGCTGCGACCGCTGTTGCCAGATCCGCAGGCGGAGCCATGATTACTTGTGAAATGGATGCAAGCGGCACGCCGATCATGCCTGTCCCGACCTGGACTTGCACACTGGCGCCGGAAACACTGAGGATTTTTGCATCCTGCGTAGTGCCATCGACTTTGATGATCTTGTCCTGTGCGCGCACGGGATGCTGGACGAGAAATATACTGGTTCCGAACAAAAGTAGAAATGTAATTGGAAGAGGGGGCTTCTTCATGATGCGTGCGGGAGGCTATGTGAAAGTTATTATTAAATCAACTCATAATCCAGTGTGTAAAATTCCGGGCAAATAAAGTTGCCGTGTTGCCAATGTAAAACAAATGCAGGGTGTTTCCTTCTGTAAAAAGGATGAAATGAATTTCGGGTACTCTCTGAAAACCGCAAATACCCGGTTTGTGGTATTTTTCGCCACAAAATAAGACTGCCTTAAGTCGGTTAGCAGACTCGCTTTAGGAATGTGATTTTGACAGAAGCTTCATTTTGATATAGCACCTTGAATCCCCCATGAAGATGTTTTCCTCAATTTACGTGAACTTCACACTCAAGGCCTGATAGAATTATTATGGCAACATTTACACAAAACGTCGAATGGCACCGCAAGATTGTCACTTCGCGCATTTTCCTGATCGCACTGGCTGTACACGTTCTTTTTGTCACATTTTTCGGGGGCAGGGTTCTGTTTAACAAGTACATGGAACAGCCCGATTTCAAGGCGGATGAAGGTATGTTTCTCAAAGGCGCCGTGGAAGAAAATGCCCCACCCGCGCCGCCGTCCCCGCCAGCCCCGCAGTTGGCTCCCACCACTCCCACGATGCCGGTGATGTCCACCATCACGACGACCAATCCCGCGATGAAGGATTTCATGCTTCCTACGACGCCGGTGATTGCGCCTTCGATGTCGAACAATCTCTCTGCTCCGCCCACGACTTCCGTACAGGCTTCGCAATCCATAGGAGCACTGCCTTCCACCATGGCTGCGCGAGGCGCTAATGGACGTGCAGCAGCCATGTCCAAGGCCGGCGGCAAGCAGGCAAGCGAGCTGGCGGTGATCAATGCATTGCGCTGGCTTCAAAAGGTGCAGAATCCGGATGGAACCTGGGGGGAGAAGTACAAGGGGGCGATGACCGGATTTGCATTGCTCTGCTATCTGGGACACGGCGAGACCCCGACCGCTTCAAAGGAATTCGGCATCGTGGTGACCAACGCCATCAATGCATTGCTGGGTTCGGGAACCAAATTCAAGGGAGTCCTGACTTTCCGTGCAAATATTGACCAGCCGGGTTGTTACGAGCACGGAATCGCGACTTACGCGCTTGGAGAGGCTTATACGATGACCAAGGATGAGCGCATCGCACCCGTGCTGACGGATGCGGTGAATCGGATTCTCAAAGGCCAGGCAGCAGACGGAGGCTGGACCTACGCCTACGCAAAAACCGAACCGAGTGATACCTCGGTAAGCGGCTGGCAGATCCAGGCATTGAAGGCGGCCAAGCTCACCGGCCTCCCGATAGAGGGCATCCCGGCTGCGCTGGACAACGCCATGAAAAATCTGGACCGTGTTTACGATCCGGCAACCGGCTCGTTTGGTTACAGGAAAGCCGGCGATCACAAATATACGCTCACGGGAGTCGGCCTGCTGTGCAAGCTGTACTGGCAGGGGAAAATGGATGCAAAACTTCGCGAATCCGTGAAGGAAATCATGGCCGGCCCTGATGTCAGCTATGTTGCGGCGACGTCGAATTTATATTCATGGTATTACAATACCCAGGCTTGCTTCATGGTTGGCGGCAGCACGTGGGAAAAATGGAACAGGATGTTTCAGGACGAGTTGATAAGGAACCAGACCCCCTTGGGAAACTGGCCTCCGATTCAGGCGGCCAAGGACAAATCCTTGAACAAAGAGGACACGATGGACGGCAATCTTTACCGCACCTGTCTTTGCACGCTCATGCTGGAAGTCTATTACCGCTATCTACCCACAGGCAAAGAAGGCGAAGGGCATTGATCCTCGCCCGTTCAATGGAACAGGGGGATTCAATGAGCGAATTGCCGGATGAATGCCTCCGGTTTTCTGAAAAAAAAGTCCGTTCCTGATTTGATGATCCGTTTTTGAAGTCTAAGGCGGCGCACTGCAATCAAAGGTTCGAGGGAGGTCGTTTCCAATCCGCTCTCCTTCAATGTTTGTTGCAGCAGTGCAAGATCATGTTCCTCGCCCAGCAAGGTTCCCAGGTCTTTTGCCCGGTGAGCAAGCTTGTGAACTACCTTGGGGTGCGGTGAAGCAGTGAGTGAGAGATCGTAGAAGATATCCTTGGTGCGTTTGCGCCACCGGTGGAGATTCTCCGCGGAAATGTCGTCCACTGCCTTGCGGAAAGCCTTGCGGCCGCGCTTGTAAATGCGCGCGAGACCGTCCCGAAGCTCGCGCGACTTGAGCCGGATGCCGGCGTCGGTGACATTTGCGTTTGTTGTCGCAAGAAGATCCGTAGCCCTGCGCAATGACACGGTCGATTCCGCACAGGCTCGCGCTTCCTGCTGCTCAAGAAACTGAAAAATGACCCAAAAGTGCGCAGGCACGATGTCGAAATATCTGCAAAGTCTTCTCATCGTCCGCAGGTTCACATGCGCATCCCTTACCGGCGCGATTTCCCGCGAGGCATCGCGCAGAGGGCGGTGGTCCGCCTTTGTGATCTCGGGGTGGTGCGCCGCGCGGAACAATCGCAATGCTGACCGCATTTTTTTCACGCGTTTGCGGACATCGTGGACGGTCCTTGCCAGTGAATCACGATCCGGCTTTTTGAGTTCATCAATTGCCGGGACAATGTGCGCCTTCAAGATGCTGCGAAGAGTCATTTCCGGCGACTTTCGTTTGTCAATGTGAAGTCTCATGTTTCCTCCACGGTAATTGGCAATATAATTTCAATAGCAAAGCACCGTCAACTTTTTCGGCCCATGCGCGCCGAGGACGAGGATGCGCTCGATGTCGCCTGTGCGGCTCGGGCCGGTGATGAGTGAGATCATGCTTGGATACGAATCTGCATATTTCTTTTTCAGCAAAGCGAATGCGGAAGGGAGATCGGGCAGGAGCTGGTCGCGGCGGGCGATGACGACGTGGTGCGGTGGCAGGACGGAGAGGGCGCGTCCGCCCGCGCTGCGGCTGGTGACCAGCACGGTTCCTGTCTGCGCAATAAGCGCATCGCATTCCGTGATGCCGGCGTCGCTGGATTCGAGGGCGTTCACGTCGTAGCCGTCGTCGGTGGTGATTGAGGGGAGGTCGAGCATGGATAGCGCGTCGTCGATGAGCGCGCCCCGGTGGCGGGCGATCTTTTGCCAGTTTTCCTTCCCGCTGATCGAGGCGATTTCCGAGACCATGTGGCTCATCGAATCGATGAGGCGGAAATCGGTGCGGAGCTCGGTGGAATTTGCGCGGAAGAGCGCGATCTGTTCGGCCTGGCTCGCGCCGACGGCAGGAAGCCATTTGGAAAAATTCCGGAGATCGCCGGCGGGCGGCTCGTTGTGGTCGTGCGCGCCGGGATGTGGCGCGGATACTTTCAAAGCTTCGCGGATGCGGGAGAGGATGGCTTCGCGTTCGCTCATTTTCTCTCCTTCCAAAGCTCGTGAAATGATTGCGGCGCGAGTTCGGGCAACTCGCGCGTCTGCGTCCAACTGCGCGCGGGGTCGAATGCGGTGCCTTTGATGAGCGGGTGGAATGCCTGCCCGATGCGCGCGAGTTTCTTGCCTAGATCGTAAAGGCGGGGGCGGTTGACCACGAAAGCGAATCCCTTGAACGCGAGTTTCTCCCACCAGACGGGTTTTTCCGCCATTGCGTTGCGGCGGTTTTGCAACAGGTGATGGTGGAGGTTGATTTTCACGGGGCATGTCTCGGTGCATGCGCCGCAGAGCGATGAGGCGCTGGAGAGGTGTTTCCAGTCCTGCAAACCGCGCAGGTGCGGGGTGATTACGGAGCCGATCGGGCCCTGGTAGGTGGTGCCGTAGGTGTGGCCGCCCACGTTTTTGTAGATCGGGCAGACGTTCAGGCACGCCCCGCAGCGGATGCAATGGAGGGCATCGCGCTGTTCGGCATCGGCCAGCAGGTGTGTGCGTTTGTTGTCGAGGAGGACGACGTGGAATTCCTCCGGGCCGTCGCACTCCCCGGGCTGGCGCGGGCCGCCATACATGGTGTTGTAGCCGGTGAGCGCCTGGCCCGCGCCCGCTGTCGCGAGCATCGGTAGAAAGAGCGCGAGATCTTCGAGCCGGGGGAGGACTTTTTCGATGCCGAGCAGGGAGATCATCGTTTTCGGAAGCGCCGCGGTGAGGCGGGCGTTGCCTTCGTTTTCGGTGATCGAAATCATGCCGGTCTCGGCGATCGCGAAGTTCACGCCGGTGATGCCGATGTCGGCGGCGATGTATTTTCCGCGCAGTGCGCGGCGGGCGATCATCGTGAGTTCCTCGGGGTTGTCGGTCGGCGCGCTGCCTAGTTCGCGCTGGAAGAGGGCGCTGATTTCGCCGCGCGTGAGATGCATGGCTGGGAAAACAATGTGATACGGGGCCTCGTGGCGGAGTTGCACGATGTACTCGCCAAGGTCGGATTCCACGACCTCAAAACCGGCGTGCTCCAATGCGTCGTTGAGGTGGATTTCCTCGGCGGTCATCGCCTTCGACTTGATGATCGAGCGAGCCTTTTTGTCGCGCACGATTTTCACGATGATGTCGCGCGCCTGTTCCGCCGTGCTTGCCCAGTGGACGTGCGTGCCCCGGGCCTCGAGCTTCTGCGCGAATTCCACGAGGTATTTGTCGAGGTGGTTGATTGCCTCCCATTTCGTTTCAGCGGCGGCTTGTCTTGCTGTTTCCCAGCTTTGGAACCTCGACTTTTTTGCGTCGCGGGAAATCTCGTATTTTTTCAACGCGGTCTGGATAAGGCCGCGATGCCGCAGGTCGTGCGTAAGGCGGGTGGCCTGTTGCTTGAACTCTTTGAAGAACGGTATCATGACTCGGCGAGGATTTCCGCGAGGTGGATGGTGCGGATTGGTTTTCCCTGGCGGTCAGCCAGGCCCTGGATGTGCATGAGGCAACTGGAGTCGTTTGACACGATGTAATCCGCGCGGGTTTCCAGCGCGGAGGCGCATTTGACCTCGCCCATGGCGGTGGAAATCATAGGGAATTTCGCGGCGAAGGTGCCGCCGAAGCCGCAGCAGGTTTCCGCTTCCGACATTTCGATGAGTTCCAGGTCGCGGACGCTGGCGAGGAGTTTGCGAGGCGGTTCCTTGCCGGTGCCGAGTTCGCGCAGGCCGTGGCAGCCATCGTGGATGGTAACCTTGTGCGGAAAGCGCGCGCCGAGATCGGTGACGCCCAGTTTGTTCACGAGGAAATCGGAGAACTCGTAGCACTTCGAGGACAACTCGTTCGCGGCCTGGGTGTGTTCTGTTTTTTCGAACAGTTCCTTGTAGAAAACCTTGATCATCGCGCCGCAGGAGCCGGAGGCGATGACGACGGCTTCGGAGTCGCGCAGGCGGTTCAGGACCGGGAGGGCTACGGCGCGTGCTTCATCCCAATAGCCGGAGTTGAACGCAGGCTGGCCGCAGCAGGCAAGTTCCTCCGGGAAATCGATGGTGTGGCCCAGTCGCTCCAGGATTTGCACGATGCTGAGGCCGACCTTGGGGTAACAGGCATCGACGAAGCAGGGGATGAAGAGGGTGACTTTCATTCAAGCGGGTGTGGCGTTGGATTTTTCAGAGCGGCATAGTCTGATTTAAGGGAGAGGGCTTTTCAACAAAGAAGAGGGGGTTGACTCATGGCACCGCGGGGTTTGTCCGAACCCCAAGGTTGAATAGGGTTTGGGGTTGTACACGCGCTGTACATTCCTCTGTGAGTGTCTGTGAAATTTTGGGCGGCACCCGGTAAATGTCAGGATTGGCATAGTTTTGGGGATGTTTTGGGTCGGGAGGGGGTGAAGGGCTGGCAATCCGTGTCGATAATGAGCCCGATGGGGGCATGGAGTTTGTGTGGACGTTTGCACCCGTGGATAGACTTGTGCGCTTGTACATCCGGTACAGTGGGGTGCTTTTGGCATACTTTGGCGGATTTTGCCTTGATGATAGGTTGTGGGAGCCGATGCGATGCAGAAAACATCGGCTGGAGGGTCGTTTTCGCCTACTTTGCCGGATTTTTTGATGGCGGGCAGTCCCTCGATCTCTTCGACAAGCTCAGGACTTCCAGCAGGCTCCGGACAGTGCGGGAGCCCTCCGGTTTGCCGACTGACGGTGAAAGTTTTCATGACCCACGGTCGTTGGTGCCGCGGGAGCGAAAGTCAATGAAATTTGGAGGCTTTGGCGGTCGCTCGCAGCTGGTCAGGATTTGATGGATGGGCTCAATTAGAGATTCCTCCTGTTGATTCAGCCAATACAGCCGTGCGTCTGGTAATGGGACAGAAATGAGATAATAAAGGCTATGGACAACACTTTTTTAAGCAAGGGTGATGTAGTTGTTGGGGTGCTCTTTATAGTGAACGGAATCATCTTCCTATTTCGTAAGCCGACTGTGGGGAAAGAGAGGCAAATACGATGGGTGGGTTTTGGACTTCTATTTGGAGGAGTTCTGCTGCTCATGCAGCATTGGATCATACCGAGTAGCTAGGATAATCAGCAATTCAAATCAAGACGTGCCCTTTGCCATTCTTCCCAACAATTGTCCGGATTGATGTCTTTGTATCCTCTGGCGGTTTCCACTTTCGCCGCCTCGTCCGGAGGTAATGTGATTGTCACTCCTTTGTCGCGAATTTCCAGGACTTCCTGCTCAGTAAGAGGGGAACCCTTCGCTTTCTCAAAATATGAAAGCTCGTCTATAAGACTTGGAATGCGGAAAATCACTAATTTATCTTCTGCCATGGTTTTTTGATTTCGCTGCAATCGCAATCTTCACGGCAGTTTCAGCCGAATCGACTGGAGGAATTTCAAGCACGGTCACATATTGGGCTCGTCATTCTCGACGTAAGACCACGCATAGCATCGCTTGGTTCTAGGATGCTCGAAAAGCTCGTAAGCCTCCACAACGCCACCTCGCCGTTAAAAAGCTCAATGACAGGCTCTGAGGCAACGTGGCGAGCCTTGCATTTGTGCATCGTCTCGATTGCCGATTGAAGATTGGCGATTCGTTCGCTCACCCCTCAATCCTCTCAACAAGATCGGTAACAGTCCACGCGGAATTTTCCACCCCCGCTTCTGGATTTCAAATTAGGACACTGCCGAAAAATGGCTGCAATTGGCCGAAATTCTGCTACAGGAAACAAGGGGACGTGTGCATCGTGCGAAGACGTTCCGGGCACACTAAACTGACGTAATAAACAATGCTGCAATCTCAAGTACCTCCGCCAGGCGATCGTGTCGCGACCTCCGGTGGAAACACGAAAAACCGGTGGCTGCCGCCGTCCATACTTTCCGGGACTCCGCTCGGACCAGTGGGAGCCACCCGGACGAAGTGGAGTTCCATCTTCTGGAATGAGGCGGTTGGATTCCTGTTCATGATCGCGATGTCGTGGCTCACGGAATTGCTGAGGATTCCCCACTATCTGTTCGGGCAGCCGTTCGCTCCAAACTGGCATCGGGCGGCGTTGAGGACATTTGTAGTGCTGTTGGTCTGGCTCTGGGTTTACCTGGTGACCAAGCGGCTACTGAAGCGACTCCACTACCTCGAGGAAATTCTTCGCGTATGCGGGTGGTGCCGCAGGGTCCGCCACGACGACAAATGGATGACGATCGAGGAATACTTCGGCACACAACTGGCCACGCGCACAAGCCACGACATCTGCCCGGAATGCCTGGAAAAGCAGTTGAAGGAAATGGAGTAAGGAAAATGGGGGGCAGCTTCGAATGGCGTTAAGATAAGGAAGGTTTGGGCTTAAACAGCCGCTCTTTCGTCCCGATGGGACTGGGGATTTTGTTTTGTGTTGCAACAGGCGATAAATCGCCTGCCTATTGTCGGTCGTCCCTGCGGGACTTGGAAGAGAATCCTGTCTTTTCTCCCGTAGGGAGATCCGACACCAGGCCGCCAGTTTACTGGCGGTTTCATTCCATGAAAAAGCGTCGAGTCCCGTCGGGACGAAAGAGGGCGTGTTTGCATGCTTATCTTAGCGCCATTCGGGTCAGCTTCGGGTCGGGATTCATTTTTTGACGGGGAGCTTCATGGAAATCGTTAACTTATTGGCCGTGAGCCAATGTCCGGGGCTTTGAGAATATGCGGTGGTTTTATTTGTCCTTCCTGATTTCAACGTTGGGCGGGACGGCTGACTTGTCGAAAGCGATCCGTCCCCCGGTCCAGAAATGCACCTCCAGGATATAGGCGGTGTCCTTTGCATTTTCCGTGAGCCACGATTTCGGGCATCCGTAAATTTTCCAGTCGCAAGGCTTTCCGGTCTTGTCCCACGGGGATCTGGCTTCGCCCGCGCCATCGTGCAAAATCAACACATGCTTTTCGATCGGCTGTATCTTCGAATACTCCGCCAGAAACGCGGCGAATTCCTTCGCGGTTCCAGAGAAGAAGAAAATATCCTCCGCATTGACGAAAAATCCGTGCGTGCGGTTCGGGGTATTGACAAGTTCCTTCATTCCCGGGGGCCACGCATCCGAGTAGCCCGATAGTTTACCCGGGGGATAATCGCTGCCAAGGCCGAAAGCTCCGACCGACGCAAGAAGGGTGCATGCGATGAAAAGCGCACACGTTTGGCGCCATTTTTTTGTTTTCATGATGGTGACTGGGGGCTGCCGCAGTGGTTTTTCAGCATGCTTTATGTTGCCTCGATCGAAAACTAAAATTCACAGACTGGACGCGTGAGCGGCGGAAACCGCGCGGGATATTTTCAAAACGAAAAACCACGGATTGAGAGTGGATCAATGGTTATCACCATTTTTGTAGATGACATCGTTGCCGTGGACGAGCCCGATGCGTTCCTGAGGCGTGCCCGGATCATTGATGATTTGTTCGGGAATGCCCTGCATGTTCTCCCTGGTTTTACGCCACCTGACCCGCTTCACTATGTTGTTTCCGGTGGCATCATAGATGTCCGTGTTCCATTTTTCCGTCTCCGGGCTTCCGATTACGATCCTAGCCAGCTTCGTGCGATCGGGGCGGAAAAGCTGAACCTCCATGATCAAATCTTCGATGGCGCCTGCGGAGGTTTGAACCCTGCCGCCGTAATGGGCCTCAAATCTGTAATCTCCTCGCGTGGTCAACCAAAACCAGCGGATGTCCCGGATTTTCAACCAGTCCCTGTATTCGGGCATATGCTGAATTGCGGGGAGAAAGGCTATCAGATCGGGGATGTCTTCGCTGCCGCCGTTTCCCGGCAGAGTTAACGTTCGCACAGGATAGGATTCAGCAGGCATGAAGGCGTACGGGCTGACGGTGGAAGATTTGCGCAGGGCTGCGCCGTTGAAGTTGAATGTGATCCGTCCCAAGGCGCGCTCGCCCTGCACCAGCCATTCGCCATGTCCGCGATCTATGAAATGAAACTGTCCTTCCGATGGGATCGGTTCGTCTGCTTTGTCGCCGTTATCATTTTTTGTCAGGCCGGTGATTTTCACGTCACCGCTGACTCCATCCTTTGCGATATCCACGGAGATCACCTGGTAATTGATCCTTTCCCGTAAAAGATGATCTTTGATCTCCGCTCCGATCCGCGCCGTGAGGTAATTCCGAAGCACTGCCTGCTTTCGAAGTTCCTGCGCTTTAAAAATCAAATAGAAGGCGCCCGTCCCCAAAGACAACAAGAGCACGACGGCAGTAGCGAGCACCCATTTGCCCGTATTTCCCGCTTTGCGTGATGCGATCTTATTGGTGACACGTGGTTCATCAGCCGTTCGGTCCAGCGAGCGCCGGACTGCGCGGATAATGAGAAAGTCAGCCGCGATGCAAAGAAACACCGCAAAGATCGGGACAGCGATGGGATGATTGACCAGGAAATCGCCCATCGTCGTGCCGTATTGGGGCGGGTTGGCACTCCAGATGTTGCCCACGGTCAGCCAAATCGCCACATCCAGCGCCAGCAGCGGGAACAGCAGCGCGTCGAACAGCGCCAGGCCGATCCCATAAAGTTTTCCCGCCGAGCGGCGAATTTGCGTGGCGGCGATCCAGCCGAGAATCGTCGTGCCGAAGGGCGCGGTCAGACCAAGAGGGAGGATGATGAAGACGGCGAGATTTGCATACCACATCAGGCCGCCACCGGGATCGAAGACATACCACGGGACGCTGTGCCGCCGGGGGCTAACGCTCATCATGGAAACCCATGTGATCGCGGCCAGAACAACAAATGGAATCCAGCACGCTCCCGCGATGGCCGCGCGCGAGAAGCGCGGTGGAGTTTGCGGGGGCACATGCGCCTCGCGTACCCCCCCCGGAACTTCTGAGATTGTCTCCACCTGTGTTTTCAGATCCACGGCCGTCTGCCAGCGGAGTTCGGGAGATCTCTCCAGGGCGCGCATGACGATTTCATCGAGCCGCACGTCGATATGCACCTTCCTCGATGGGGCCACGATCCTGTTCTTCGGCAGCTCGCCCGTGAGCATCTGGTAAAATACCACCCCCAGCGAATAAATGTCCGCCCGGCTGTCCACCTTACCGGGAGTTTTGGTCTGCTCGGGTGCCATGTAATTCGGGGTCCCCATCGTTCTACCCGCTTCCGTGAGATCGCCTGCCGCCGACGCAGGGACAGGCGATTGACCTGAATCAGGGTCGACGGTGGCGGACACGAGCTTCGCCAGACCAAAATCCGCCACCTTCACCCGGCCGAGGCGGTCGAGCAGAATGTTCTCCGGCTTGATGTCGCGGTGGACGATGCCGTGGTCGTGGGCGAATTGCAGGGCTTCGCAAATCTCCGGCACGATCGCCAGCGCCTGCTCCGGCTCGAGTTTCCCCTCGCGCAGTAGATCGCGCAGGCTCACGCCATCCACATATTCCATGACGAGGAAGTAGAGGCCGCCGGTCTCGCCGAAGTCGTGGATGGTGACGATGCGGGGGTGGCTGAGTTTCGCCAGCAACTCGGCTTCCCGGGCGAAACGGGCGGCAAAGCTCGCATCGTGCACGCGTTCCGGGGCGAGGATTTTGATTGCGACCAGGCGGTTGAGCGATTTCTGGCGGGCTTTGTAAACCACGCCCATGCCTCCGCGGCCAAGGCACTCCAGGATTTCGAATTGCGGGAATTTTCCGGCGATCTCTTCCGGCTCGGGAACGGCGGTCGCAGCTTTTTGTCCACCCTCCCGGGTTTGGGAGGCGATGGCCTGCGCCATGAGGCAGGAGGGGCAGAGCTGGTGCTGGCTGTCGGCAGGCACCGGTTTTCCGCACTCGGGGCAGACGTTGGAGCTGGCTGGGTTCATCTTGATCCGCTCTTACGCATCCGCGGCGAAGTGTTACAAGAATTCATCAGGAGAGGGCTGCGAAGAGCGATTTCATTTCATCCTCGACCAGTTGATCGTCCGCCAGAGTACGAGCGATTTCGGCGCGGAGCCGCTGGCGGTATCGTTTCCTGAGACGATGGACGGCAACCCGCGCGGCACCTTCCGTGATGCCCGATTCCGTCGCGATTTCCGCATAAGAAAGATGGGCGCTGCTCATGCCCAAAAACGGTTTCCAGCGGGCGAATTCCAGGTCGTTTTCCTCCGTTGCGAGGTCGTCGAGCACTTTATCCAGCAGCGCCATGGCCCAGTCGCGGTCGTACAGTTTGTCCGGGCTGCGTCCGTCCTCCGGCTCCAGGCCGAGACCCGTTTCGGCGTCCTTCCAATCAATGGAGAGATGGGGAGCCAGGCCGCCGCGTTTCAACCGGTGGTCCCTCTGCCATTCGTTTGCCATGAAATGCTTGAGACTTCCCAGCATGAAGGCGCGGAAACGCCCGCGATCGCGGTCGGCAAGGCGGAGCCCGTTCTTTTGCAACAGGTGGGCGAAGAAACCCTGCACGAGATCTTCCGCGTCCTCGGCAGTCCTGCCAAGGCGGCGGACGTAGCGGTAAAGCGGCTGCCAGTAGGTGCCGAACAATGCGCCCAGCGCCTCAACCGCCCCGGTATCCCCGCCACGCGCCGCGTCGGAGACGACCGTCCACCGTGTAGTGGCAAAGAGGGACGGATTGGGTTTGCTGGCAGACATCGTTTGGATGTTCTACCACAAACAAAGGCCGGCGTTACATGGTTTCCTGCGTAAAAGGGAGGCAATGCGGGCCAGTCACCCTCCCGGAAATTCTGAAACGAATTTTGCGCCTAGAAAAACAAATTGAGACCGAGCGTGCCTCCGACCGAGTTCAAGCCCTGGTTCCGCGCCGCGAGACCGGCATTCGAGATGTGCCGGTACTCGCCTTCGAAGGATAGCGCCCATCTGTCATTGATCATCCACCGGATACCTCCACCGCCATGAAGGACAAATTCAAAGCCTTCACCGATGAGGTGCTGCACCTGCTGGTGGTAGACGTCGTTGTAAAGACCGCCTCCGCCAAATTCCAGATACGGAACGATGCGGGCTCCGGGTTGCACGAAGTTGTAACGGATGATCGCCTCGCCGCCGACGACAAAATTGCCCGGTCCCTTGAACACATCGCCCCCGAACGCCTCGATCAGGAATTCCGTGTTTCCGCGAAAGAGCCCGCTGTGCTGCACATCGTTCAACATCCAGCCGAAACGGCCGGCCAGCATTGCGTAGTTTAAAATGGGTTTGCGATTTCCGTCATTGAGAAATGAGAACAGTGCGCCACCCCTTAATTCCACCTCATGGCCTCCGGCGTGAAAAGGCGGCATACTGACTTCGCTGGCATCCTGCTGGACGGTTTGAGTAGCGACATCTCCAGCATGCGTGCGGGGCACGGCGGCGAACAGAATCATGGAGAGCAATAGCAGGGGTGTTTTGTTCATATCGTTTGTCTGAATAATTTGTTGTGTGAGGCGCAACGTACGAGTGTTCGAGGGACTATAGAGGGCGATATGGAGAAGAACATCCAATTTCGATGCTGGATTTCCCCATTATGACATAGGGAATTACCTTACGTCGCACCGGGATCAAAAAGGCCAAAAATCACCAAGGCGAGGCGGGCTATCCTCCCACCTCGGTCGATTGCTGCGCTGGAAGCGGGGCAAGCGGGGTATTGACAATCCGGACTCTGGCTCCCACCCCGATGGTGTTATAGAGGTTGATGATGTCTCCCGAACGCATGCGGACGCAGCCGAAGCTGGCGGGTCTGCCGATGTTGCGCTCCTCGGGCGTGCCGTGAATGTAAATGCAGCGGCGGAAGGCGTTGCAGTTGTCCGGGTCGAGGCCTTTCAACCAGAGAATACGCGTGACGATGGGGTCGCGGCCCGGGGCATCGGGTTGCAGAATTTCGCCAGTGAACCTGCGACTTTTCATGACCCCGCCAGCCGGAGTGTTGTCGCCGATTTTTTTCTCCACCTCCAGGTTGCCAAGCGGCGTTGCGTAGCTGCCGGGGTGATCGCCGATGCCGTATTTCGATGTGGAGATCTCATACTCGGCAAGCGGTCGCGCGTCCTTGTAGAGGATCATCCTCTGGTCGGGAATGCTGATGACCAGGGTGTGATGCTTGTCCCGCTGGACGCATGAGGCGAGAAAGAGGCCCGTGATGCAAAATGCAAACGTCGATTTGCTGAAGAGCGGGCGCATGAATTTGTTTACACCAAGATCATCCAAAGATCTGAAGTAGCAAGTGATTTTCAACCGGGATTTGTTTGCCGTCCGCCAATATCAGCGCTACACCGGCTTGCCTTCGGACAGGACAAAAGTCTCGCCGATGCCGGTGAGGGCAATGCGCTCCGGCGCTGCTGCCAGGGCAGCTTTGAAACGCTCGATTGGTTCGGTCATCGGTTCCCAGCTCAGTTTGAATGTCTGGTGATGGATGGGCATGATGTATTTCGCGCCGGCCATGTTCGCCATTTCGACCGCTTCCTCCGGTGAACAATGGCTTGTGACCCACGGATGATACGCCCCGATCGGCGCGAGCATGAGGTCGATCGGCTTGTCAGACCGCAGTTTTTCAAACAGGGGGGTAAATGCCGTGTCGCCGGTGACACAGATGCTGTGGCCGTTGCGCTCCAGCAGGTAGCCGTTGAATCCGCGGTGGTCGTCGTGCTGCATACGCGCACCCCAGTGGCGCACTTGGAAGGCGGAAACCTTCACGGTCCCTGATGCGGTTTCGATTTCCTGCGACTGATCCCAGTCGAGCTCGATGATTTTTCCGAACGGGATGCCATTCAACAAATCCGCGGTGGCTTTTGCGGTGATGACTGTGGCCCCGTGATCCAGCTTTTTCAGCGAGGGAATGTCGAAATGATCCATATGCGCATGGGAGAGCAGGACCAGGTCGATGCGGGGAAGCTCGCTGATTTTCAGGGCTGGTTGCACGTAGCGCTTCGGGCCGATGGTAAACGGGGGAATGCGCAATCCCACACGGGCGCTGAATACCGGGTCGGTGAGGATGTGAAAGCCGTAAAAATTGATGAGCACCGTCGAGTGGCCGATCCACGCAGCGGTGAGGGCGTCGTTCCTCCACTCGCGGGGCGCCGGTGTATGCGGGGCGCGTCTGATGCCGCGGGTGTAATCGCCGCAGATTTGCCGCAGGACACGCCAGGGAAGACGGTGCCAGCGATTTTTCCAATAGGACCACTTTGAGACCTGATGCACAGGTATTCAGTAAGTGTTTTTGGCTGGTCTTTCAAATGGTGTTGTGAATAATCCGCCTCCCTATGCGTTCAAAACTACTCCTATTCGTCAGTTGCATCCTCCTTGCCGCTTGCGCGGGCGAGGATCTCAAGGAAACCGGCATTTCCCGTGAAAGGGCGATCTCCATCGCGAAGTCGTCCTGCAAGGAATATCCCGACCGCTTCTCCTTCGTGGACAAGGCGGAATGGATCCCCGAAAAGCACTTCTGGGCGGTTGAGCTCGCGGATCGCTCCGGCTTTAACGGCAAAGTTTACAAGATCAATCGCAACGGCGAAATCGTCGGAACCCGCGATATTTCGGACAACCATCGCCGCTACGACGATGACAATGCCGGGCCGTATCGCCGCGGCTGGTGGTATTATTGATTCACCGCAGCATATTTGAAAAAGGCCGCCCTGTGAAACCGGGGCGGCTTTTTCATGTGGGGTATTTCCACTATAACAATTACGTTGCGGCCGGGGGGGCATTTTTGCCAGAAAAGGGAAAAATCAAAAAGTATATGATGAAGATCGTAAAATTGACGCCGGGGTTTATATCGTGGGTTGCGCTGATTTTCCTGTCGCTTGCACCCGTGGCCCGGGCCGAGTCGTTCCAGCAGGGGGACAAGATTGTCCTGACCCAGGACACGTCCCTATTCCTTAATAACGTCGTCTTTCGTGTGGGCAAGAAAGGCGATGCCTACACGATACTTCTCTATCGCCCGGAAACGAAGAGGGTTTATGTGGCCGCAAAGGACGAGGCGGGACACGATATCGCCCTTAATATGCCGGATTCCGTGGTGGCCAGGCCGATGCCCGCATCCATTAAGCCCCCCGAGGCGAAATTGCCGGACACGGCCACAAAATCTCCCGAGGCTTCCCCTTCGACTGTCGATGCAACAATGAAGGCGCCGGATGCAGTGGCAAAGGCGCCCGGCGCGGATGCCAAACCTGCCGAGGCCAGTGGACTGGATGCCACGTCAACGATGACTGTGCAGAACGCCACTTATCTTATTACTACCGACGATGGGAGCGGCAGCGCATTCCTTGCCCGCATGGATGGACGTGTGTACCTCGTCACCAATTACCATGTGGTGAAAGGGGCATCCAAGATCGAGTGCTCGAACCAAACGGACAGTATTAAAATAAACGGGGGGACGATGGAGGTGGCGGATGACCGCGATCTCGTGCGCTTTCCCGTGGACAAAAAGGATGGGTTGGAAATCAACACCAACCCTGTGCTGGACAACCGGGTGGCGGCCTTTGGCAACAGCGGCGGGAAGGATGTGGTAACAAAACTCGACGGCAAGGTGCTTGGTGTCGGCCCGCAGGAACTCGAGGTTTCGTGCGAGTTCATTCCCGGCAACAGCGGGGGTCCCATCGCCGATGAGAAGGGGAAGGTCGTGGGCATCGCAACTTATGTGGCCACACAGAAGGGCATTCCTGACTGGGTGAAAAAAGGAACACGCTTTGAGGGAACCCGGCGGTTTGGCGTGCGGCTGGTGGAGAATCTTAAATGGAGCACGGTCGATCTCATGGAATTCCAGAAGGAAACCAAGGTGCTGGTCTCCCTGGACGGGGCGCTGGATGACTATACATGGATCGCAAGCAACGTAGCGCGCGATCCTTTTCACCAGCCCTTCAAACTGAAGTACGCGACAGGGCAGGATATCACGAACCTGGTGGAGATGTACAACCAGCAGTGCAGGGATTTCTCGTCAACGCTGGGCAAAAGCGTCACGAGCCAGGAGCTGGATAATATCAACCGTAAATATCACGCAAGGATCAAGACCCACCTGAATAATCTGGCCCGTATCGCAAGCGATGCCTCCCGGGACATCCCGATGCGTTACCGGAATCTTTTTACGATTCCGCATACTAGGAACGAATCCATAAGGATTGCTTCAAATTTGCAGGAACTGTCGGCCTACATCGGGGAGCATGCGAATGAACTGACGCCGACCGATCTGTTGCATTTCCGATCGAGCAGCCGGTCCTCCGGAAACTGATCCTGTTGCAAGTTACCGGGGGAGTTTGCGGTCGCGTTTTGAGCTTGTGCAAAACGTGGATGAACGTCTCAAATGGGCGCCATGATTCTGGCGCAACTCTACTTTGTCCTCGGCTGGCTTTTTCTCGTCGCGGGAGCGGTGGGCATCGTGGGAGCGTTTACGATCAATCTGCCATATCTGCCGGCAAGCATCGGTTGCCTGGTGGTGGGGTTGATCAGTTTTGGACTTGCAGAAATCTGCGAGGCGATCGGCAGGATTTCCGATAACACCAAAAAATCAGTGGATATTCTTGAAAGCGTGCGCGATGCGCTGGCCAATACTGACAAGCTCCGGAGCGAGGAGGCGACGAGCATCCGCGATCTGCTCATCAAGGTCGCCATATCCGCGCCCGCAATTGTATCCGCAGCCAGTCCGCTTGCCACAAAACCCGCAGCCTTCCATTATTCCAACGACGATATGACCGCCCGCGGGCCATTTTCCATCGAAACAATGCGCGCCATGATCCGCGACGGGGTGATCCGCGCCGATACTCCCGTGGCGCGGGAGGGGTCGGAGGAATGGCTCACCTATGCGGCCTACCCGGAGCTTGTTTAAAAACAGCGCGGAAATGAGATTTGCCAGCGGGGGGGCATTGGTTGTAAGTCACATGCTCAATGATTGATACTGTCTCCAAAGAAGGCCTGAACAACCCCGTTCCACAGTCCGCTGTTGGTGCAAAAAAGACCGGGTTCCTCGATTTCGGGCCGAACGCAAAAATATGGATCGCCGGTTTTCTGGTCACCTTGGGATACCTGACCTTTTTTTTCTATAGGGGAATTCATATTCCCTGGATCGAGAACGATAACTACTACGGCGCGATTTACGCACAGGCTGCGCACAACAATCTGAGGGCCGGGCTTGCGGCAACCGGGGGAGTGCCCGCCACGCTATATTTCGGGCCGCTGCCGATTCCTGTCAGCGCCTATTACGTGCATCACCCGACGTTGCTGCCTTTGCTGGAGACGGCGTCGTTTGCCGTGTTCGGCGAATCGGAATGGTCAACACGGCTGGTGCCGGTAGCGTGTTCGCTGCTCAGCATGATCTTCCTCTGGCTGCTGATGTGCGATGCGGTGAACCGCCGCGCGGCCATGCTGACAACCGCGATTTTTGCGACGCTGCCGATGGAGCTTCACTACGGCGACATGGTGGACTTCGAGCCCTGCCTGGTGATGGTCATGATCGCCGCGCTGCTTTGCCTGCGATATTGGAGCAGCCGCGGAGCGATATGGGCGTGGCCGGCGGCGTTCTGCTGTTTCCTGGCGGTGAACATGGACTGGCCGGGGTATCTGTTCGTGCTGAGCGTGGTCGGGTGTTTTTTGTTGAGGGGGACGAAGGGCCAGCGACTGTTTGCGGCGGGGTTGCTGGGCATTTGCGCGTTTTCCGGCATCGTGTTCCTGTTTCAGATCCGCCATGTGAACCCGGACGCGTGGTCGGATTTACTGACCGCATTGAAGATGCGGCTCGGCAACGGTGTCGCCACGGGATCATCGGCTGCGGAGGCGAAGGATATTCATTTCACATTCGCAGAATGGTGCGAAAGGATCAGGCTGGCTTTGCACGACGACTTTCTCATTACGCCATGGATATTCGTCGGAGTCGGGACACTCTTCATCCTGATGCGCAAAGATTCCCCGGGAATCCGCTGGGCGGGGTGGGGGGCGTTGCAAATGATCGTGGCCGGGGTGCTTTACGTGGTGATTCTTCGCAATGAATCCTTCATCCACGATTTCACGACTTTTTATCTCATCGGTTCCGTCGCAATCCTCGGCGGGCTCTGTCTCGAAGGCGTCTTTGCATGGCTGGAATGGATGAGGGTTCCCGGTGTTTTCAGGATCGCTATCATCCTCGTCCCATTGACGTGGCTGGGTTACAGCGGATACGCGCAGGCGGAAAAATTGCGCAGCCCGTTTTACATGCTCGATGGAATCACCCCGGAGCCTGCCAACCTTATTCCCGATCTTGGCAATTACCTCAACAGGACGTTTCCCCTGGAGACGACAATCCTCTGCAATTTCGATCCCTATACCAGCGTGCTGCCTTATTACGCGCAACGGATGATCTTAAACAACCTCACCACGTACGACGACTGGAAAACCTACATGACCGAGGATACGGGGCCGTTCGGGGGAATCATCTGGCTGGATGCGCCGCAGGCTTCTGAAATCCTCGCGGCGTTGCCGAAGAATGAGGTCACTCCATTTGACCTGGATGGCGTCCGCTTTGCGATCTGGCGGCCAGCCAGGTGATTTTTACCGGTGCCAGCGATAATACGTCCGGTAGTGACGACCGTAATAATAACGCGGCCCGTGGTAATAATACCAACTCGGTGAGTAGTACGAGTAGTACGGACCACCATAGTACGGATCGACGTAATAAGGCGGCGGATAGTAAGGTCTGCCCGGGCCGACAATTACGTTAAAGCGGATTCCATCGGCGTTTGAAGCCGGCGCCATGGTAAGCCACATCGCGACTGCCATCAGTATGGTTAAAGTGATCTTGCGCATCTTTCTCACCTCCTTGCCCCATATGATTGGACTTTGATTCGGGATTCTTAATTCAAAAAATCATCCCGTTTTCCGGCCTTGAAAGTGTCTATGGCTTTGATGCCGGCATCCCCTTGGCCTGTGCCTGGGCGTCGGTCAGGCTCCAACTGCGCTCCCAGCGGTTGGAGGTGATCTGCCTGAGCATATCCGCACTGGAGGCGGCGGCATTGGGGGCGGAAGCATCGCCATCGATCAACAGGGAGACACTCGTTGCCAGTCGCTTGAAAGCCAGATACTCCGTGTGTTCCGGATCGTTCCAGGCAAGCGGCTTGTTGTTCTTGATTGCCTCACCGAGCGTCTGGAATGCCCGGCGGAAACGCCCCAGTATTTCCATTTCATCGGGTTCAAGCAGACCCTCGCATGCGAGCTTGAGAAAAATCGATTCAAGGGTGCTCTCGGCCATGTATGCGCGGGCAAGCAGTTCCCAGCGCGTCGCGTGCGGAACCTCGTGCTCGCCGTGGTCGGGCAGGGCGTTTTCGTTGTGATCGAGGTAATGATCCCAAAGCTTCCAGATTGCGAAAAAATCCATGTAGGCGGATTGGAATTCCCGTGCGTTTGCTGCGTCAAACGCGGTTTGTTTTTGCTGAAGACTGCGTTTTGCAAGGAGACGGCGGACAAGGAATGAGGCCACAAAAAGCGCAAAAACCAAAACGGCGAGGGCAATGCATGCCTTGATAAGCAGATCAGCGAGATAAAGCGTCACCGCCTTTTTTTCAAAAGGCGACATTGTCCCGAACAGGCCGGGTTGTGAAATCGGGACCGGGATTCCTGAATCGTTGGCAACAGGCGTGGCAATGAGTTGCGGATTCGGCTCGATTGAAGAGGGTACGGAATTTTCGCCCCCGGCCGGCATGCTGGCCGCAGGTGCGGGAGCCATCGTGGCTGCGGGCGGAGGAGTGGGTTTCGGAATGTAAGGATAGGTTTCCTTTGCTTCCTTTGGCAGGAGCGAAAACGGTAGTTTTTCAACGCCATCGTCGGTGAGCACGACTATGCCATCGGCTTCAACCCGGCTGACAGTCACTCCTTTGTACTCCCGGCCATCGCTCAGTGAAAAATCATCCGCAAATCCCGCGAGCGGAATTAATACACAAACCCAGAGGACAAAGATTTTAAATTTCATGATCGATATGGAGGAATTTTTATTCAGGGACAGCCGCAGTGGATTCATCATCGTCAAACTCCCGGGTTTTTCACGGTTTTATTTTTGGGTGGAAACCTATTCTGTTGAATTCAGCCGCAAAGGGTATAGAATCAGGATATGGAAATAGTGCTGCTCAAGCTTTGGGCTGGTTTTCTATTACTGGTGGTGGTGAGTGCCCTAGTATGGCTCTATAAACATCAGAGCCAGGTGAAGCGCAAGATCATCGAAAGTGGTGCCATGCCGAGAGAGGCTGTGCAAGGGAATGTGCTGGTGCTGGTCTTCGCCGCCGGGGTCACAATCATCGGTCTGCTTCTGCATTTGATATTTGTTTAAATACGCCAGCTGGTGTGTTTGCGAATAAAATGTTGAAAGCGGCGCAGAGGGCGGTGGCGTATGCTGCCGCGCCCGGGGGGATTATTGCGCAACGCTATGGCCGCCACCGCGACACTTCTTTTAATGGTTTGCGCGGTGCGGGAGCAGGGATCCTTGCGGGATACCCAAAATAGAGCAGGCCGGCAATTCTCTCTTTGTCCGGGTTGATATCCAGTAAATCATAAACCCCGGGGTTTCGTGTTAATTTGCCAGTGCTCCATTGCATGCCAAGGCCCAGCGCCCATGCGGCAAGCTGTATGTTCTGGACGGCACAGCAAGTCGCGGCGTAATCCTCGGTTTTTTGTTGTTTGTCGTCGGACAGGCGGTATGAAACGGCGACAACCAGCGGCTTGGCCAGGATCTTGGACTCAATCGACGCGAGTTCCGACCGGGTCTCCGGTCCCATGATCGTAAAACGCCATGGCTGGGTCATCCGGTGGTTCTGTGCCCATGTGCCGGCTTCGAGCGCACGTTCCAGCACATCGTCCGGCACGGGATCGGATTTGAAATCCTTGATCGTGCGCCGGTTGAATATGGCTTCAAAAATGTCCACGGATGATGATTCTCAAGGGGTGACGGGTTGTATTTCCAAGTTATGTAAACATTCGTTTAATTCAACGCTGAATAAAACCGGAACAAGTTTGACAGACTTGAACATGATGGGCATGTGATTGTCTATCTATTCAGTCTTTTCCCATGTGAATGATCCCTTCAATGAAACGAAACTTTTTTTTGCTGTTTGCCCTGATGTTTGCCGGAACCATGAATGTTAGCGCGGGTGAGGTGAAACCGCCATTGATCCCGATCAAGGAGTTTTTCGACAATCCAAAGATCAGCAGCGCGGAGATTTCGCCGGATGGCAAAAGGTTCGCGTTTCTTGCCCCGGAAGGCGAGCGGCTCAATATCTGGGTATGCGATGCGGACGCGGATTTCACCACGGCAAAGGTGGTCACCCACGACAAGCAGCGCGGGATATACCAGTTCTTCTGGACCCGGGACAGCCGTTACATCATTTACCTGCAGGACCAGGGGGGGAACGAAAACTACCATCTCTACCGCGTTGATCCCCTAAAACCCGGCGAGGCAGCCATCGATCTCACGCCCTACAAGGACGTGCAGGCGGGTGTCATCGATCTGCCCCGGGACAAGCCCAACGAGGCACTCGTCTCGCTGAACATCAACGACAAGCATTATTTCGATGTCTACCATCTCGATATCGCCGCTGCGAAACTCACGCTTGTGGAGAAAAATCCGGGCGACGTGGATTCCTGGTATGCGGATACGAAGGGAGTCCTGCGCGCATGCGCTGCGCAAATTGCAGGTGGAAAAACACAGATCCGTGTCCGCGATTCCGGGAAGGGGCCGTTCCACGAGTTCCAGACTTATACGGACGAGGAGAACGCATCCATCGAGGGATTTGGCGCGGACAACGCATTTTACATTTCAAACGCCAGGAACTCCAACACCACACGGTTGCTGAATGTCGATTTGAAAACAGGGAAGGAGACGATTGTCTCCGAGGACCCCGGGTATGACGTGGGGGGCGTCCTCATCAGTGACCATGATTACAAGCTGCTTGCCGTGAACTACCAGAAAGACCGGCTGGTTTATGTGCCTTTTGATGACCAGTTTAAGAAAGACCTCGAAATCCTCGGCAAAGTGCACGACGGCGATGTTCTTTTCCGCAGCAGCGACGCATTGGAGCAAAAGTGGATCATTGCCTACAACTCTCCCACCGACCCCGGAGCGACCTATCTCTACGATCGTGCGACAGGCAGTGCAAAATTCCTTTACCGTCCGCGTCCATGGCTTAAGCCCGAAAATCTCGTGGATATGAAGCCCTTGGAATTCCAAAGCCGCGACGGCCTCACGCTGCACGGCTATCTCAGCCTGCCGAAGGGCGTGGACCCAAAAAATCTGCCGACTGTGCTCGTTGTCCATGGCGGGCCATGGGCAAGGGATGAGTGGGGTTACGACCCGGAAATCCAATTCCTGGCAAATCGCGGGTTCGCCGTGTTCCAGATCAATTTCCGCGGCTCGACCGGATATGGAAAAAAGTTCCTGCATGCGGGCGACAAGGAGTGGGGCGGAAAAATGCTCGACGACCTGGTCGATGGTGCGGACTGGCTCAAGAAAGAAGGCATTTCCGACCCGAAACGCACGGGCATTTATGGCGGCAGCTACGGCGGCTATGCCACGCTCGCCGCGCTTGCGTTCCGGCCCGATGTATTCGCGTGCGGCGTGGATTACGTCGGGATTTCCAATCTCCTCACATTCATGAAGACCGTGCCGCCCTACTGGGAGACATTCCGCGACGTGATGTACCGCCGCGTCGGTAATCCTGACAAGGAGGAGAAGTTTTTGAAGTCCCGGTCGCCTTTGTTTGCCGCGGACAAGATCAAGGCCCCGCTATTTATCGCGCAGGGTTTCAACGATCCCCGCGTGAACCACGCCGAGGCCGAGCAGATCGTGGCTGCGCTGAAGGCAAACCATCATCCCGTGGAATACATGGTGAAAATGGACGAGGGCCACGGTTTCGAGAACCCGGAGAACAGGATCGACTTCTACCAGCACATGGAGGCTTTCCTGAAAAAATATCTTCAGTGATTACTCCGGCCTGAGACAGGTTTCGATGGCAATCTCGACTTTGCTACAGGAATCACGCGGTAACGCAGGAAGCATTCGCTGCCGATTACCTCCGTCTTCAGAAGTTTGCAGGAGACGGTTCGGGGCAGAAAACTGTGTGGCAGTCCGGTCAGCGTGGGGGCTTTTTCGCCGCCGAAGACGAGGGGGCAGAGCGTCAGGTTGATTTCGTTTACCAGATTTTTTTCCAGGAGGGCCCGGAAAAGGGAAGGGCCGCCTTCGCAGACGAGGCGTTTCACTTTGTAATGCGTCCGCAGGTGCCGGAGCATTTTTTTCAGATCGACGCGTGGCGAGCCGTGCAGATGGACCACGGCTTTGCCCGCGAGTTTCAACCGTGTGGCTGCGGGCATGCCGGTGGTCGAGTAGATGACGATCGGGGAGAAGTCGTGCTGGAAGATTTTCCACGACGGATCGATGCGGCCTGAATTGCTGACAATCACCCGGAGCGGCCAGGGCGCCTGCTTGCGGCGGATGCGCCGGGCTCGCAAGGCTTCGTCCGGCAGACCCATGCTCATGTTGTCATTGGCAACAGTATTTTTTCCGACGAGCAGGGCGTCACCGGTGGCGCGGATTTCCAGGAGCCGGTGCTTGTCGCGTTTCGACGAAAAATTCGCAGGGGTGAATTTCCGCGTGGAGACTTTTCCGTCCCATGTCGTTGCGAAGTTGACTGCGACAATGGGAAGCATCTCGGGGTCGCGGGATTAAAGGGTTATTTTCCCTCGGTGGCGATGTCGTGCTCGAGGTCGTGGACTTCCTTCTTGATGTCCCTGAGGCGCGCGTGTTCGGAAGGGCGGTAGAAGATGTAGATGACGCCGCCCACAAGCCCCCAGAAGAGGACCATGGCGGCACCGAGCAACGAGATGACGACTGCGTCAGCTTTTTTCACACCGCTTAAAGTGTTGAGCATGGTTTGGAACAAGCCCTCGCGCACGCCAGCACCACCGACGCTGATTGGTAGCGAGGCAAGAGTGTTAATGATCGGCATGATGGCACAGAAGTCGGCCAGGGGAATGCTGGCGCCGACGGCACGCGATGCGGAGTAAAAGAGCAGGAATGAACAGATATGCACACCGAAGGAAAGGAAAATGGCAAGCAGAGAGGCTTTCCACGCGCGGGCATAGAGGCTGTAGGCGACACTGAGATCGACAAAAATATCGCGCTTTGGAAAACGTGCGGGCAGCTTGTGAGCAAGGCCGAGGCCGGTGATCGCGAATGATACGACAATGCCAAGAACAGTGCCGCCAAGAATGAAGAGGAGGGTGTAGAGCAGCTTGGTGGTATCGGGAATCAGGCCGAGCCACAGCTTCATTTTTGCGAAGGAGAAGAGCCATGCGAATTCAAAATGAGGGATCGGCTGGTTCTGCGTGAGCCATGACCATCTCCAGACAATGACCACGCCCGCCACGATGATGAGTCCGATGAGACCGATAAGGCGGTCCATGAGCACGGCGAGCAACGCCTGCGTTTTTTTGTTCGGAGTTTCCTTGAGCAGATAGAAGATTTTTACAACGTCGCCGCCGGTTCCTCCCGGCATGAACTGGTTGAAGAAAATACCAATCATCAAAAGCGCGCCGAGTCGGTACCACGGGACTGAAATGCCCTGCACTCGCAGCAGAACCAGCCAGCGCATCGCCCCGAGAACCTCGACCACACCATAGGCGGAAACGCCCGCAAGCACCCACCAGACATTGGCGTGGCTGATCGCATTGAACATGTCCGCGCGTTTTTGTGGATCATGAAAAATCCAGAATAGAATGCCCAGCGTGACGAGAATCTGGATTACGGTAAGGATGGTTTTCTTCATGCGAGAGGGGAGCGGAATGACGAATGACGAATGACGAAGCGCGAAGGGAATTCAGCGGATGGCAGGCCGGGGGTCAATGCGCGGGGCGCGATACTGGTTACGTCTGGCTTCATTTACTGCTTAATCATTTGAACCGAAGCGCTCTTTCCACTTTTGCAGGGAGGCTTTGATCTCGTCGGGTTTGCGGCGGGGGCTCATTTCCCAGACAAACAAACAGTTTTTTGGCAGCAAGGGAATCAGTTTGTCATATTTCACTTCGCCGGTGAAAGGAGGCCGGTGGTCGTGGTCGGGCCAGGCGGTGTCGTGGAGGTGGCAGCCGAAGAGCCGGCCGCGGATTTTTGAGAGCCACTCAAAGTGGTCCAGCAGACCGAGGTTTTCCTTGATCTGGACGTGGCCGAAATCGTGCCAGTAACCGGCGTAGGGGGAATTGATCTCGGCGAGGAGATCGGGGAGTTCGCGTTCGCTCGGGATTTCCTCGTAGGACTGGCGGCTCTCGATGCCGAGATGAATATTTTTGGAGGCGGCGTACTCGACAATGCGGTCCAGGCATTCCTTCACGCGGGCCAGGTAATGCGGTGCGCGTTCTTCGCGTGTTTTCACCGCCTTGATTTTTTTCTTCACGTATTCGCGGCTGAGATGGCGGCCGCTTTCCGTGAGTTCGCATAAATCCTTCGTCACGTGCTGCATGGGGACGCGCCCGAGATGCAGCACCACGAACATCGCCCCGAGACGCTCGGCGAAATCGATGGTCTGGAAAGTCAGCTTTACTGCGCGTTCACGTTCGGCTTCGCGATGGGAGGAATATTGGTAGCAATCCGGCGAGGAGCGCGTGATCTCGATCGGGAGTGGGCAGAAGTTGTGCAGGCTGGAGAATGTGACGCGGCCCTCGGCATACACCTGCTGGATGCCTTCCATGAGGGAAAGCCGTATCCCGTGCCCAAGCTCCACCCGGTTGAAACCGAGATCGAGGATTTCCTCCAGCATCGCCCTGCCGTCGGTGTGGCGGTCGGAATTCCAGCAGGTTGAGCAGGAGAGCATGGCGGGGAAGATGACCAGTAATCAGTTATCAGTAAAAAGGTGGATTGGCGGTTCGATCTTAGTAACTGATAACTGAATACTGGTTCACTGATTACGACTGTTGCCGCGTGTTCACTTCGCCCATGTGATCAGGCGCAACTCATGTGCCTGCGTCAGGTTCGGGTGCGTGGGAATCACGCGGACGTTGAATCCGTATGTGCCGCTCTCGGGTGCGGAGATCGTGCCTTTGAACAGGTAATCCCCCGAGGTCGCGAGTTTTTCGGTATTCGTCAGGTCGCGTGTGACGGGTTTGCAGATTTTGCCGTCCTTGCTTTCGCCGACGTATGCCTGCACCTGCACAAACTTCGGATCGATCGTTCCGAGATGCACCTTTGCGCTGATTTCCAGCGAGTCACCCACGAGGATCTTGCCGAGATCTGCATTGGTGACCTGTACTTCGCCTATGCGGACAGCCGGCCAGTCGGCACGCATCTTGTCCTTCCACTGGCTGAGGGCGGTGCCTTTTGCGCAACCGTTTGCCGCAAGCTCGATATGCGCGCGCGCAGCCGGTTCATAAAGACGCTCGGCGTATTCCTTCACCATGCGATGCGTGTTGAATACGGGGACAATGGTGCGGATGGAATCGCGCATCAATTGCAGCCATGCGATCGGCAGCCTGCCATCCGGCTTGGCGTAGAACAATGGAACAACCTGCGTTTCCAGCGTATGCAGAAGGCTGGCGGTGTCCACTTCGTTCTCGAATTCGGGGTCGAGCATCTGGGTGCTGACCGGGATTTCGGCGCCGATGTTCCAGCCGTTCTTGCCATTCGAGGCCTCAACCCACCAGCCGTCGAGCACGCTCAGGTTCAAGCCGCCGTTGGGCGGGAGTTTCATGCCGCTCGTACCGCTCGCCTCAAGCGGGCGGCGTGGATTGTTAAGCCAGAGATCGACGCCCTGGTAAAGCCGCCGTCCTACGTAGTGGTCGTAATCTTCCACGAATACGATGCGCCCCTCGAACTCCGGCATGCGGCTGAAACGATAGACCTCCTGGATGAATTTCTTGCCCGGCTCGTCTTTCGGATGCGCCTTGCCCGCGAAAATGAACTGGACGGGGCGTTCTGGATTCGAGACGAGTTTATGAAGACGTTCAGGATCGGAGAACAACAACGTCGCGCGTTTGTAAGTAGCGAAACGACGCGCGAAACCAACCGTGAGAATCTCGGGATTCAGCATGGTGTTTGCCTTGCGGATATGCTCGGGCGATTCGCCGTGACGCTCGCGGCGTGCACGTACGCGGCCCCGCACGAACTCCACGAGGCGTTTCTTGAGCGCCTGGTGGGTTTCCCACAATACCTCGTCGGGAATGTCGATTACCCCGCGCCAGAAATCCGGCTCCATGAGTTTCTCCTCCCAGCCGGGAAGATACTTGTCGTAGATCGCGGCGAACTCGGGTGCTGCCCACGTCTTGGTATGGACGCCATTTGTGACGCTCGTGATGGGCACCTCATCCTCGGGCACGTCTTCCCACACGTCTTTCCACAATCCGCGGCTGACCGCGCCATGCAGCGCGCTCACGCCGTTTGCGTGGCGGCTCGTGCGCAGCGCGAGGATCGTCATGCTGAACGGATCATTCGGCAGGAGGCGGCTCTGGCCGAAGCTGACGAGTTTTTCAAAACTGATGCCGAGCTTGGCCGGGAAGCTGCCGAAGTAACGGCGCATCAGGTCGAGCGGGAAGGCGTCGTTGCCGGCGGGCACCGGGGTGTGCGTGGTGAAAATATTGCCGGCTGCCACGACCTGGAGCGAGGAATAGAAGTCGAGTTTCTTCTCCTGTACGCCGCGCCGGATGAGTTCCAGCGAAAGGAATGCGGAGTGGCCCTCGTTCATGTGGAATACCGCAGGCTCGATGCCCATGGCGTGCAGCGCATGCACGCCACCGATTCCAAGCACGATCTCCTGCTTGATGCGCATTTCATGGTCGCCGCCATAAAGCTGCTCGGTGATCCTGCGGTCCTCGGCATTGTTCTCCGGGACATCCGTGTCGAGCATGTACAGGTTGATGCGTCCTATCGCGAGCTGCCATACCTTTGCGAAAACAGTGCGCCCGAGGATTTCCACACCCACAAGGAGAGCGCCGTCATTCTTGTCCTTCACCTCCGTGATCGGGAGATGATGAAAATCCTGGTTCAATTGTTCGCTGTCCTGCCAGCCTTCCTTGTTGATGCGCTGGCGGAAGTAACCGTGCCGGTAGAGCAGGGTGAAAGCGCAGAAGTTCAGGCCCAGGTCGCTTGCGGATTTACAATGGTCGCCAGAGAGGATGCCGAGGCCACCGGAGTAGTTCGGCACGGATTCGTGGAAGCCGAACTCGGCTGAGAAATAGGCGATCGGTTTCTTGAGCGGGCTCTCCTTGCGCAGCTTCCCGTAGGTATCCGGGCGCGACATGTAGGTCTTGAATTCCTGGTGCACGGCCTTGAGTTCGCGCAGGAAATCGTCATCCTCCGCTACTTCAAGCAGGCGGGCCTGCTTCGAGAGTTGCAGCATCCGGAGGGGGTTGTGATTCGTGCGGTTCCACAATTCCGGATCGAGATCCCGGAACAGCTTCCTCGCGGATGGCTCCCAGGTCCACCAGAGGTTGTAAACGATCTCGCGGAGTGGTTCCAGAGTAGCCGGCAGCTTCGGAATCACATTGTACGTATATAATGGTTGCATATCTCTCTCCCTGTTTTCCTAATTCCTGTTTTCCTTTGTTTTGCCGGGGGGAAAGAGGAAAGTTAGCGGCCAAGTTTTTTGTGGCAAGAAAAAGAAGGCGCGGATGAAAAAAATATTTGTGCGTATTGCCGACGGAAACGGACGGCCGCGATCCTAATGCTCGAAAAAATGAGGCACGAAACGGCTGGTATTCTGGGTCACCGGCACATTGCTTTCGCGGATGCCGATGCCGGCGGATTCATCACGCACGATCCACGAACCGATGACGGGATAAAAGCCGTTTATGCAAGGAGGAAGCATGAGTGCCTGGTAAATGAAATCCCCATCGCCGTAGTCTCCCCCGGTCGCGACCTCCTTGCCGTTGGCGACCATGGAAACATTAGCGCCTTCGCGCCCGAGGATCGGCTTTTTAACATAACTGCCCCCGAGAGGTTCAGGCATTGTGTAGGCGGGAAGAAGGTTCGGGTGTTCCGGAAACATTTCCCATAGGAGCGGAAGAATCGCCTTGTTGCTGAGCACCATCTTCCATGCGGGTTCCACAAGCCGCCAGGGCTCGCCAATCAAATGCTCGCTGAATTGTTCGTCGATGAGCCATTCCCACGGGTAGAGTTTGAACAATGTGCTGATCTGCTGGTTCTCCATATCGACGAAGCGCCGGCCGTCCCACCCGATCTCATCCATGAAGAGCCGTTTCGTTTTCAACCCGGCCTGTACAGCCGTGTCTTCCATATAGACCGTCGTCGCAAAATCCTCGTCGTGGTCGCGGGAAGAGGCAAAATGCACGGTGCCGTTGACACCGCCCTCCTTCCAGCGGGCGGTCAGTTTTTCGTGGATCGAGTTGAACTGGTCCCGCTCCGGAAAAGTGTCCTCCAGCCAGTACCATTGGATTACGCTGGCTTCCAGCAGTGATGTCGGAGTGTCGGCGTTGTATTCATACATCCTGGGCGGATGCATGCCGTCGTAGTGAAGGTCAAAACGCCCGTAGAGCGAGAGGTCCTCCCGTTCCCATGAGTTCTTGATGAGAGGCGCGAATCGGTCGGGAATGCGAAAACGGGAAAAGAGATTGCTGTCGATCACGTGCTGTACAGCCTCCAGGCAGATGCGGTGCAATTCATTCGTTGCGGCCTCCAATATATCGACCTCCGCGGCGGTGAAACGGTAGCAGACCGATTCGTCCCAGTAGAGCGCGTCTGCCGTGTGAAAAAGAAAGCCGAGTTTTTCGACCTTCTCCTTCCAGTCCGGCCGGGGATCAATGGCAAACCTCTCCATCCCTTACGAACCCCCGTGGCTGGAGCCATGCGAGCCGAAGCCGCCGCGCGAGACGCCCGAGTGCGAGAAGCCGCCCCATGAGTGGCCGCCACTAAACCAGTGGGACGATGAACTTCCCCAGGAACGCCAAGACCACCAGTGCGAACTGTAGGGAGTCGGCGACGGAGTGGGGGACGCGCCCCTTTGTGCGGGCTGCGGCTTTTTCTGGCATGCCGCAAGCACGACCGAACTCGTGATCATCAAAACAATCTGTTTCGATTTTTTCAAAGAAGTATCCGATTGAGTGAAACTGCCAAACCCGCGGAAATGAACGCCCGTGGATTGAGCGAACCTAGCTCATCGATGCCGCAATGATGTGGCAGATGCCCAGGACGATTGCCGCGCAAAGAATGCCGACCGCAATGTTCTTTTCCTGGCAGATTTCTTTTTCGAGATCGAATGGCGTGGCCAGGTCAAACAGCTTGAAACCGACGATGGCAAGCACGATGCCTATGAGGCCGAAGACGATGCTGGAAAGCACGGCATGCACAAACCCGGTGGGATGCCATGGCCCAGCAGCTTGCGCCTCCTGGGCGGCGGCATGTGCAGAGGTGGCGGCAAGAAACAGCGAAAGTATACCGGCAGTGGAAATGAGTCTGGGTGTGTTCGATTTCATGGCGCTGCATCGTATGATTTTGGCAGACAAGCGCCATTACAAAATTTGGCGGCGTTTATAAGAGTTTTAACGGCGCGGGGGGGCGCGAGATTGGGAAAATTGCCAGCCGTTTGCGCTTGCGGATGCGCTCGAAATTCTTGAGCATCCCGGCACAGGATTTTCCCCAAAAATTTCATTCAAACAGCAACAAAAATTATGAGCCGGAACAACCAGAGTAAAGTCATCGCCTTGGGACTGCTCGGAGCAGCAGTCGGTGCCGTAGTCGGTTATTATGCATTTCTATGGATTGCCCGCCACGGGTTATATGCGTTCGTGCTCCCCGGTGGATTGCTGGGTCTTGGAGCAGGGGTATTTGCCCGCGAGAGGTCAGTTCCGCTGGCGACGCTATGCGGTATTTCCGCCTTGGGACTGGGGCTGTTTTCCGTGTGGCATTTTGTGAGATTCACTGAAAACCCGGGAATAGGGTATTTTTTGACGCATATTTTTTCACTCAGCCCATTGATTCTCGGTATGGTGGCACTTGGGGCGTTTCTGGGCTTCCGGCTTGCGCTTGGACGGAATGCGGGTGCAGCCGACCAATCAGGTAAATGATGGCATCCCGCCTCTGCTTCCCTTTACAGTGTTAAATCGCTGTTTCCAAATAGCGGATTACATCGGTATGGCTTTTGCTTTAAAAGTTGGCATGCATTGACAAAGGCATTACACCTTTCGATATTAAATAGAGATGAATCTCGATCTGGATAATATATTAGGCGACTGGCCGCATGAACCGGGCCAAATCAAGGTGCGCAAGATTCTCGGCAACGATGGCCGGGAAAAATTGCAGCTCAGGATCGACCTCGGTCTTATCCAGATGGATGTGACCGGCCGGCCTGACGGGCAGAAGCCGCATGGCTTCGAGTCCCTGTTTGCATACCACCAGCAGCGGGCCCAGAAAAAAGAGCAGGCCAGCGAAACCTATCTGCTCACGCCGGACGAGTGCGGGGAGTTGCAGCAGGAGGGCATCCAGTTTTACCACCGCTACATCAGCTTTTTCCAGCTCAAGGATTACCAGGGCGTGATTCGCGACACCCAGCGGAACCTCGACCTGTGCACATTCGTTTCCAAACATACGGACCAGGAGGAACTCGCGTGGTCGCTGGAGCAGTTCCGCCCGTACATCATCATGATGAATACCCGCGCGAAGGCGTCCATCGAACTCGACCGCGATGATTTCGTCGGTGCGGTGCGGCATATCGAGGAGGGGCGTGACAAAATCCTCGCCTTCTACCAGGAGACGAACAATCCCGAGATGGCTGCGAAAAGCCCCGAGATCACTTTCCTTGAGGAATGGCTGGAGGAAGTGCGGGCGAAGCGTCCATTGAGCAAGCTGGAGACGATGCAGCGCGAAATGGAAAAAGCCATCGCCATGGAAGCATACGAGCGCGCAGCCGAGCTGCGCGACGAGATCAAAGCGTATCGCAAAAAGGCATAGCAGTCGAAACCCACGGATGAAGGCCCGCCCCCCGCGCATCGTGCGCCAAGTCTGTTCAGCCTTCTGCGCGCTGTCGCTTGCCGGGTTTCTTTCGTCCTGTGACAACAACCCGAATCCCAAGGCGCTGGAAGAACACAAGCCCGATGGCTCGCCATGGCAGGTGCGTTATGCGGCGCTTGGGGAGGATCCCCGCTCGCTCGATCCGCAATACAGCTACGATACCATCGGGCATGCGGTCGATGCGCTCATTTACGAAACGCTGCTGGATTACAATCCGTTCAAGGTAGACCCGTATGAGCTGGTGCCCTGCCTGACGGAGGGGATGCCGGAACGCAAGAAAATGCCGGACGGTCGCGAGACATGGACCATCCATTTAAAGAAGGGACTCTTTTTCCACGATGATCCATGCTTCGAGGCGACCCACGGAATCGGGCGCGAAGTCGTGGCGGACGATATTGCGTACGTGTTCAAGCGGATTGCCGACCCGAAGGTGGAGTGCCCTGTTTTCTCGACATTGCAGGACTACATTTTCGGCCTTGGGGAAGCGTACGACGAGGCGAAGAAGAATGGCTTTTTCTCCTACGACAAGCCGCTTATGGGTGTGGAGGTTGTGGACAGATACACTGTGCGGCTGACTCTCACAAAAGCGTATCCGCAAATCCAGTACTGGCTGGCGATGCCCTTTACTGCGCCGGTGCCGCATGAGGCGGTGGATTATTATGACGGCATCCCTCACAACGGGATCACGCGCGAGCAATTCAAATTCCACCCCGTCGGCACGGGGCCTTTCCAGTTAGTGGGATGGAAGCGCAACAGCCTGATGCGGTTCAAGCGATTCCGGCGGTACAATGCGACGACTTTTCCCGCCGGTGGCTGGAGCCCGGACATGGATGCCCGGTTCAAGCCGCTGGCTGGCGCACAGATCCCGTTCATCGACGAAATCCAGATGCGGATCGTCCACGAATCGATTCCCGCGTGGCTTCTTTTCAAGCAGGGATATCTTGACGCGTCGGGCATCGGCAAGGACGTGTTCAACACCGTGCTCGACCCGAGCCGCGAGCTTACGCCGGAATTCAAGGAGCGCGGCATCGAATTGCACAAGGACCCCGAGCCGGGGACGTTCTACCTCATATTCAACATGGATGATCCCATTTACGGGAAAAACAAGAAGCTGCGCCAGGCAATCTCCGCGGCGTATGACGAGGATTTATCCAACGAAATTTTCAGCAATGGCATTGACCTGAACGCGCAGGAGTTGTTGCCGCCCGGTGTTTTTGGCTACCAGCCGGAGCTTAAAAACCCATTCAAGCAGCACGACATGGCCCTCGCGAAAAAACTGATGGAGGAGGCCGGGTATCCCGGCGGCCGCAACCCGAAAACGGGGGAACCATTGGAAATCACGCTCGATGTCGCCGCCGAGAGCGCGGTTGGCCGGCAGCTCGCGGAATTTCAAAAAGCGCAGATCGAGCAACTGGGCATTCGCGTCAAGGTGGCGGAGAACCTCTGGGACCGTCAGCAGGAGAAGGTGCTCAACGGCCAGTTCCAGCTTGTGGCCTTCGGCTGGAATGCCGATTATCCCGACCCGGAGAATTTTTTCTTTTTGTTTTACAGCAAGAACATCCCGCCGCAGGGGAGCAACAGTTGCCGCTACTCGAACCCGGAATTCGACCGCCTCTTTGAAAAAATGAGCACCATGGACAATTCGCCCGAGCGCCTCGAGTTGATCCACAAGCTCACCGCGATTTTAAACGGGGACTGCCCGTTCGTGCTCCTTTCCCATTCGGTAGTGTTCTCGCTCACACAGCCGTGGGCGCCGCGTGTGAGCTCGAATCCGCTGATGTACAACGGCGCGAAATACGGGAGCGTGGATGTGGCGTTGCGCATGAAAAAACAGCAGGAATCGAACAAACTCAAACTCTGGCCGCTGTACTCCGGGCTTTTTGTCGTCGCGATATGCGGAATTTATGGCATTGTCTGGAGCTTGAAACGCAATGTTTAGCTACATCATCCGTCGCATTTTGTACGCGGTGCCGATCCTCTTCGGCGTCATGGCAATCACGTTCCTGCTGTTCTTCGTGATGTACAGCCCGCAACGCATGGCGCTGCAAAAGCTCGGGCCAAAGGCCAAACAGCGGGAAATTGACAACTGGATCCACGACCATGGCTACGACAAGCCCAAGTTCATTAACACGCAATCCGGACACAGATTTTACGATTCGCTTTTTGTTCACCATATCACCTCGCTGGCGAAATTTGACTTCGGCCGGTCGATCAGGACAGACGAACCGATCGGTGCGATGATCAAGCGCGGGGTGGTCCCTTCGCTGCTCATCACGCTGCCCGCATTCATCATCGGCTTCGCCACGGCATTGACCATGGCGTTGTATCTCGTGCTGGTGCGTGATTCAAAGCTCGACACCCTGGGGACGATCGCCTGCGTGATCACGATGAGCATATCGATCATCGTGTATGTGATCTTCGGGCAATGGGTGTTTGCGAACCTGCTCAAATATTTCCCCGCATTCGGCTTCAACAGGGAGGAAACGGCGGGCCTGTTTTCCGTGGCCCGGTTTGTCGCGCTGCCGGTTCTGATCATGGCGTTTGCCGGCATCGGGTCGGAAATCCGGATGTATCGGGCGATTTTCCTGGAGGAGGCCCAAAACGACTACATCCGCACGGCGCAGGCGAAGGGAGTTCCCATGATGCGTGTGCTGTTCAAGCACGTGTTCAAGAACGGGGTGATCTCGCTCATTACGCTCGTGGTCTCATCTCTGCCGTTGCTCATCATGGGCAACCTCATCATCGAGGACTTTTTCGGCATTCCGGGGTTGGGGAGCCTTGCCATTACTGCGATCCACACGGGGGACCTTTCCGTGGTCATGGCGGAGGTGTACATCTCCGCGGTGCTTTTCCTTGCTGGGTTGCTGCTCACGGACATCTGCTACGCGATTGCCGACCCGCGCATCCGGCTGAGTTGACATGGGAATTTTGTATTTAATCCTTCAGGATCTTGCGGTGTTTGCCGGTTTGGCCGGAATTGTATGGGCATTAGTGCGTTTCTCGAAAAGTGACCGCTGGCAGCGCGCGTTGCGACGGTTTTACAGAGACAAGATCGGACTTCTGGCATTCGCGGTGATCGCGGTCTATTTCCTGGTGGCGATTTGCAATTTCGTGAAATTCCCGGTGCGGGATGCCTCGGGAAATTTCATGAGTGTGATCGAATTCTGTTTCCGGAACGTGCCTGCGGAGAGGAATTACAGCGAGCCAATGGCCCGCACGACTTATACGGTCAACCGGGCGCAACCCCTGAAGGGCCGGCATCTGCTCGGCACGGACCAACTGGGCAAGGATGTGCTGAAAAAGACGTTGCAAGGCTGCGGCACGGCGATGCTCATAGGCACATTTACCAGCGCCATATACATCCCGATCGGAATCGTGCTGGGGATATCGGCCGGTTATTATAAGAAGCGGATCGATGACGCGGTCCAGTACGTTTACAGCGTCCTTGCCTCGATTCCCGGCATCATGCTGCTGATTGCGATGCTGATGGTGTTAGGGAAAGGAATTCCGCAAATCTCTTTCGCCCTGGGAATCACCGGCTGGGTCGGGCTGTGCCGTCTGTTGCGCGGGGAGACTTTCAAGCTCCGTGAGCGGCCTTATTGCGATGCGGCCCGCGCACTGGGGCAGAGTGATTGGAACATCATCATACGGCACATCCTGCCGAATGTCATGCACCTCGTATTCATCACGTTTGTGCTCGGGTTTTCCGGCATTGTGCTCTCGGAGGCTTTGCTGAGTTACCTGAGCGTGGGTGTGCCCATCGGTACTCCGTCCTGGGGCGTGATGATCGATTCCGCCCGCATGGAATTGAGCCGCGACCCGTCGGTGTGGTGGAACATTGGCGCGGCGACGGCGGCGTTGTTCTTTCTCGTGCTCTCTCTGAATCTGCTGGCCGATTCCCTGCGGCGCGCTTTCGATCCGAAATCGAACTGAACTTGATGAAAAGACTCCTGTTGTTGCTGTGGGCCGTGCCGGCGTTTGTTGCGGCGGGCGAGGATTACCAGAAAAAATACGACGCGCTTGCCGGTGACAAATCGCTGGATGACACCGCCAAGCTGCACCAGTTGTTTGATCTCGATTGGGATCGGGGATTGCACGAGTCGCCGGAGTTTGCGACTTCCGTGGGATACCCCGGCCTCGATGGTCAGTGGACCGATGTATCGCAGGAGGCAATCGAGCAGCGCAAGGCGGAGCAGCAGTGGCCGCTTGCGGTGATCAAGGCCATCGACCGCGCAAAACTCCCGAAGACCGACCAGCTCAACTATGACCTATTCCGGCGCGACCTGGAACTCGGTATCGAGGGCAGCAAATTCCCCGGCGAACTGCTTGCGATCTCGCAACTCGGAGGCGTGCAGCAGGGCGTGCCGCAAGTGATCGAACAAATGCCGAAGACCTCGGTGAAAGCCTACGAGAACATCCTTGCGAGAATGCGTGGCGTGCCGAAGGTTGTTGATCAAAACATTGCGCTGCTGAAGCGCGGGCTGGCGCAGGGCGTGACCCAGCCAAAGATCACATTGCGCGCGGTACCGGACCAGATACTCAATGTGATCCCGGAGGATCCGATGGAGAGCGCGATATTGCGTCCTTTCAAGGAGTTTCCGGATGCGATTCCGGCAGCCGACAGGGAACGGTTGCGTGGCGTGGCGGTGCAGATTTACAAGGAGCAACTCGTTCCGGCTTACAGGAAACTTTACGATTTTGTGTTGAAGGAATATCTGCCCGGGGCGCGCCAGACCATCGGTCTGGACTCCCTGCCGGACGGGACGGAATGGTATGCGTTAGCTGTGCGCGCCAGCACGACGATCACGATGACGCCGAAGGAAATCCATGAACTCGGTCTCGGTGAGGTGAAGCGCATACGCGGTGAAATGGACAAGGTGATCGCGGATACCGGATTCAAAGGCAGCTTCGACGAGTTCACGAAATACCTCCGCACCGACCCGAAGTTCGTTTATACAACCCGCGAGGATTTGCTGGCGGGATATCGTGACATCGCAAAGCGCATCGATCCGGAATTGATCCGGCTTTTTGGCAGGCTTCCACGGCTTCCCTATGGAGTGAAACCCGTTCCCGCATATTCGGAAAAATCCCAGCCTGCGGCGTACTACCAGGGCGGTTCCACCAAGGCGGGCCGTCCCGGGTGGTTCGTGGCAAACACCTCTAATCTGCCGACCCGCATGAAATGGCAGATGGAATGCCTCACGCTTCATGAAGCCGTGCCGGGACATCATCTGCAAATCTCGCTCGCGGAGGAAATGCCCGATGCGCCCGAGTTCCGGAAATACGGCGGCTACACAGCCTATGTAGAGGGCTGGGGACTCTACTCCGAAAGTCTTGGCGGCGAGCTTGGGCTTTATAAAGATCCATATTCAAAATTCGGCGCGCTGACGTTCGAGATGTGGCGCGCGACGCGGCTGGTGGTGGATACCGGCATGCACGCATTCGGCTGGAACCGGCGGCAGGCGATCGATTACATGGTGAAAAACACGGGCAAGGATGAAGAAAATGCGACCGTGGAGATTGACCGCTACATCGTCTGGCCCGGGCAGGCGCTGGCCTACAAGATCGGGCAGCTCAAGATCCGCCAGTTGCGCGACATGGCGCAGCGCGAGCTGGGCGATGCATTCGACATCCGCGCTTTTCATGATGCATTGCTCGGGAATGGCGCTTTGCCGCTGGATGTGCTTGAATCCCGGATGAAGGAGTGGGTTGCCACACAGAAAACCAAAACAGCAGGAAAATAAGCCATGCCCGACGAACCATTGCTCGAAGTCAAAAACCTGACGATCAACTTTGCCATCGAGCGGGGGCTTGTCGAGGCGGTGAAGGGGATTTCATTCGATGTGAAATCCGGCGAAACGCTGGCGATCGTGGGGGAGAGCGGCAGTGGCAAAAGCGTCACCGCGCTGTCGCTTACGCGGCTGCTTCCAGAACCGCCTGCGCGTTACGCGACGGGGGAGATTCTGTTCAAGGGCCGCGATGTTTTGAAAATGCCCGCGCGCGAGTTGAGGAAGATTCGCGGTGCGCGCATCGCCTATATTTTCCAGGAACCGTCCACATCGTTGAATCCCGTGTTCACGATCCGCAACCAGATCGCCGAGGCAATCAAACTGCATCGCCCGGAGGTAAAGGACCTCGACGCAGAGATCATCAAGTGGCTGGTGCTCGTGGGGATCATCGAGCCGGAGAAGCGCATGTGGGATTACCCGCACCAGCTCAGCGGCGGTATGCAGCAGCGCGCGATGATCGCGATGGCGCTGAGCTGCCAGCCCGATCTGCTGGTGGCCGATGAACCGACCACGGCGTTGGACGTAACAATCCAGGCGCAGATCATGAGCCAGTTACGCGATCTCAAGACGAGGCTTAAAATGTCGATTATTCTCATCACGCATAATTTCGGAATCGTGGGGGATATCGCCGACCGCGTCGCCGTGATGTTTCGCGGGAAGATCGTGGAATACGGAGAAACGAAAAGCGTGTTGTCGAATCCGCAGCACCCCTACACGCGTGCGCTCATCGACTGCATCCCGCAGATCGGTGCAAACAAGCGCAGGCTCACGACGATCGACCACGCAGCCATCGCGGCGGAGTGAGTTAAAAACTTGCGTGGGTTACAGGCCGTCCTTCATCAGCTTGAAGACAAAGGTGTTGTCGAGAAAACCTTTCAGCGCCTGCGAACCGGGGCCTCTGCCCACGGCGATAACGTCATCCGCATTGCTGATCGCCACGGGCGCGTAAAATGCCGTCGGTTCGTTTTTCGGATTCTGGGGCTTTTTGTCAGCCTGAGGAGTGGTGTCCGGGGCAGGGGATGGCGAGGAAGCCGCGACTGTGGGTTGCGGATTTGAGGCGGGGCCGTTCGGGCCTGTGGCCCAGGTGATTGCGGGATAGCCGAAGGAATTGGTGCCGAGCAGGCCGACGCCACGATCCTGCCGCAGAGGATAGCCGTTCAAACTCATGCCGCCGGTCGCCCGCCTGCCCACCGCGATGATCAGCGATTTTTCGCCGGCATAATTCAGCGCTTCAGCAATGGCCCTGTCGAACTCGATCGTCTCCGTGATTGCATGCTCACCGTCGTTTTGCTCGGCCGCGCGTCCGCTCAATTCCGAATCAATCACGAGCACGTAGCCCGAAGTATTGTTTTGCAGGAACTCAATCGCGCGCCGGACCATGTCGCGCAGCGATGGCTGCTGGCTGCCGGACTCGATCTTGTTGCTGAAGGCGAGGTTTCCATTGCTGAAAACGCCCACAAGGTTGGACGTGAGAAACGATGACGCATTTTCCAGTTCGGCCTTGGAGCGGACCACATTGCGGCCCTTGTCACGCAGTTCCAGCAGAAGATCGCGCCCGTCCTTGCGGAGGCCGCCCTTGGATTCCGGGGTGAAATCGGCTGCGCCGCCTGCGAGCACGACATTCAACTTCGCATTATCGGCAAACTGCGCGGCGATGTTTTCCACATCCGTCATGTTCGCCGCATGGGCATAGAATGCAGCGGCCCCCGCATCGGTGAGATTGCCGGTGGTGATCAGGCCCGTGGAGCGGCCATGCTCGCGCGCCAGCTCAAGGATCGTGGCGATCGCCTTGCCGTTTGTATCCACGGCGATGGATCGGTTGTTCACCTTCACACCCGTGGCCAGCGCGGAGGCGGCTGCTGCGGCATCGGGCACTGCAAAATCGTTCGCATGGTTGGAAACGATCGCCATGTTCGGCAGGCTTTCCAGCGTCAACCGGTGGTCGGCACCGCCGTCATACAACCGGGCGGCAGTGATATTGCTTGTGGTCAGTCCGTCGCTGACAAAGAGAATGATTCCAAAGGGCTTCTGCTCGACCCATTTGTGAAAATAGAGAAAACCGAAAGCGATGAAAAAGACAAGGCATGCGAGGGCCAGCAACTGGTTGCGGAGTTTCATAAAGAATAAACCGGCTTCAAGAGTTGCAGGATAGTGTTCATGGAAATAAGGAGGATTAATAAAAGCGCACGTACATTCAAATGCCAGCAAGATTTTTGGAATTCTGAAACCTTGAAAGGCTGAAATTCAAGCCCGCAAGTGTTGCCAAGTAACTCATAGCGCGGCCTTCTGCCTATGGCGACGCTTCCTTGACAAATTTTATCACAACACATAGGAGGTGATGAGAGTGAAATTCATATTTCTCGTATTGCTCCTCATGGCCGGACCCGCATTGGCCGCGCCACCTGCATCCGGGGGGCAGATTGTGCCACTGGACGGTTCAATTCAAGATGTGAACCTCGAAAAGAATACGATTAATATCGGGATGCAGGACTACCGTTTGGTGGCGACCTCGGTGATCATAGTCAACGGCGTGCGGGGACACATAAATGATTTGTCTGTCGGAATGAAGGTGACCGGTTCGGTGGAAACTCCGCATTTTGGCAATTCCCGGCCATCGGTAATGGGGAATTTTACGGCTGGCGATGCTTCGAGCTTGAGCACAATCCGGATGATCAATGCGACGACCAACCCGGGTTACGTTGCGCCATCTGCGGCAAACCCGGCTGCGACGCCTTTTCCGGATTCGTCCCAGGCACCGGTTCCTCCAGCAGCACCGGTTTCCAAGGAAATGCAGGATGATCTTACAAAGAAATTGTCAGGGACTTTCTGGACGGTGGGCCGGATGGTCCTGATGTCAGACGCTACGGCAGGCGGATCTGACACGCCGGTAAATCCCGGGCTGAATCGTCCGCCCGGGACGCGCCCCCGCACGACCGGTCCATACGGGAGTACGCCCGGCCCATATCGTACGCCGGGACAGTATGGTTCGTCGGGTCCATATGGTGCAAACGGCCCGTACGGTATGCCAAGAATGCGCACGGAACTTCAATCAAAGTGGTTTTATCTGAATGCCGATGGATCGACTATTTGCGAATGGAGCACCAAGCCGGGCAAATGGTCTGTCAGCGGCGAAAATACGATCCAGGTGAATTTCAACAGCGAGGGCTTCGATTCCCTTTATCTCTATGTAAAATTCGATCCCCAGCTTGCTGGCGGCAGTGTTGTCAGCGGCGGCCGTTTCATCCCTGCAAACACACCTGTGAACGCGGTTTCCTCTCCGACCCAGGCCATGCTCGACCAGGTGCCGGCGCCTCCTCCTTCCCCTGAAATCCAAAAGAAAGCGGCAGACATTGTCGCGGCAAACAGCAGGGGCCTTGTCTTTGTCACGGGCCAGGAAGGGGTGGGGAGTGGCTTTATTGCGAGCATGGATGGCGCTAATTTCCTGGTGACCAATGCCCATGTCGCGGCAGGGATTAACGGGGCGGATTTCAAAACGCTGGATGGTTCGGTATTGAAAAGCACCGTGGCCGGGGTCGCAGTGGGACACGATATTTTCCGCATGGCGCTGCCGAATACCGCTGCCAAGCCGTTTGAAGTCATGCAGGGGGTGGCGGAAAATACCTCGATCGGCGACGACGTCGTGGTGCTTGGGAACGCCGAAGGTTCGGGCGTCATCAACACCATTATCGGGAAGATCGTCGGCATCGGGCCCAATCTCGTGGAAATAAATGCACAATTTGTCCCTGGAAACAGCGGCAGCCCCATCATCCACATCAAGACCGGCAAAGTGATCGGCGTGGCGACGTATACGTTGACCCGAAAATATGACTCCACGACCAGGGAGAAAATGAGGACGCCTGTCATCCGCCGCTTTGGCTACCGGCTCGATAGCGTGAAGACATGGCAGCCCGTGAACTGGCAGGTATTTTACGCGGAAGCGACCGCAATGACCCGGATTCACACGTTGACGGAGGATCTGGACGGATTTTTCGAGGACATTTACAAAACCAGAGGCAAAATCACGGTCGCCCAACATACGAATCCCGTGATCAAAGCGCGCATTGCCCAGTGGGTGGATTCCAAGGGGAAGAACATGAGCGCGGTGGACAGGCATAACGCGGACGCAAATTTTCTCTCCTTCCTCAAGGTGGCGTGCCAGTCCGACCTGGCTACAGTCCGCGGCCGGCTCGCCTACGACTATTTTCAGCGGCGACTCCTGGACGAGACGGAAACCCGGACCGGGATGGCGAAGGCGTTCGAGAAGATCATCAACGAGATCAAGGAATAGTTGCGAGGGCGCCGTTTTGGCCTTCGCAATCGACCAAGGGGCTCTGTTTTTCACTTGTGGAATCCCCACTTGATAACAATCTGTGAGACATCGGCTGCTGCCGCCTGCAGAAGCCGGCATCATGAGCCTCTAGGGGGCGCTTGCCATTTCAATGCATGGCACTGTAGTTCAGTCAGTTAAGGCACTCTGTCCAAGTATTAGGCGCAGGTTTGCGGCTTTTTTCAGGGATGAGAAGCTCTGTGTATCCCGCTCGCAAATAAGTCTTGATAGCCGCAATTTCGTCGATTCCGACGTTTTTTGCTCTCAAATCTGATTTCAACTCTGAAATCCAGAGTAAATCGCATTAATGAGGCTGCTCATTGTAATGATAATACTGTTCTCGTTTTTGAATTGATAGGACGGGTCAATTACAAAAAAATCGCACCTAAATCGCTATCTGAAAAAATCATAATACTAACAACATAAATTACTTATGAATTAATAATCATATTCTCACAAATGATCTAAAGCGAGTTGGCACGGGAGTAGCTTATAGAAATTATAGAAACTGTAACAAATATTAAACCTATGACAAAACTAATCCTCTCACTTCTCGCAGTAATCGCGGCGCAAGCTTGCTTCGCTGCTTCTTCAATCGATCTCGGTGTCACAGCCGGTTACACCCCTTATGACCGCTATATGAGCCCGGTCAAGCAGGTGCTCACCCACCTGAGCGGCGCCGAAAGCCCTACCATGTTCAAGGTTCGCCAGTTGATGAGCCAGGGCCGCAGCTTCCGTTACTCTTTCACTGATCCTTATACCGCAGCGGCTCCCTCGGTGACAGCTCAAATCCATGCCGGCGACTGCAAAGCGAAGTCCCTCTGGCTCGCCGATCAGTTGAACGACCCGAACATCCGCTATGTCATTGGCCGCGCCCGCAGTTCCTCGAAGATCAGCCACGCCTGGCTGATGTGGAAGAACGAAGGCCGCTGGTGGATCCTGGACTGCACGAACACCCGTGAGCCGATTCCCGCGGACCGCATCAACCCCGCCAAGGAATACATCCCTCTCTACTCTTTCAGCAAGGAAGGCACATACCGCCACATGGCAACCGGAATGGCAATCGCCAGCAATGTGAACACCGCAGGCATGCAGATCGCCTCACGCTAACCGACACAGTTTTTCATAGTGGAGTAGTTTGTTACAGGGCTGACTCCAGACACCCGAACCGAGTGGTTCGGGTGTTTGTTTTTTTGGGTGGAGGCCGCAACATCCTCGCAATTGGGAGGGGAGGGATTACGATTGGTGGAACGTTACGGATCATCACCCATGAAGACCCCTGAAACCTCGCGCCTCTTTACGCGCTGGCGGAATCCTACGAGTGGCGTGGAAAGCCTGATTCTCACCGGACGGTCTGCCCCGGTGCAATGGTCGTTCTATTTCACCAATCGGAGTTTCACCGGTGACGGACGGTTCCTTTGGGTCGCATGCATGTTTCCGCCGAGGGCGGGAACCGATGTTTCCCCGGTGCTCGGTGTTGTGGACTTTCAAGAGGATGAGATGCGGGTCTTTCATGAGACACAGTTCACGGCTTCATCGCCGATGGTGGATTCCTTAAACGGCGATGTTTACTGGGCGAATAATCTGGACCTGTGGAAGCGCAGCCCCAAGGCCGGGGAAGGGGCGGTATTCATCAATAGTATCCCAAAAGAGCTGGCGAGGGGCCGCCGGCCGGAACGGGTCGCGTCGCATCTTTTTTTCTCCGCGAATCGCAAGTCGTTGAACATCGATACGCGGTTCGACAATGAAACGTACATCGGGGATGTGCCTCTCGACGGAGGGCCTGTGCGAATCTGGCAGACCCTGGAGGGGTTTTACGATCACGCCCAGTTCAGCCCGAATGATCCGGATCTCATGATGTTTGCGCATGAGTATTGGAAAGACCATGAGGCGGAACCGTTTGATGAACCCCGGCCCTACCACCGCCTGTGGCTGATCCGGCGCGGGGAAAAAGCCCGTCCGATTTTACGGGAGCCGGTAAGCCATAGCGGGCATGAGTGGTGGGATCCGGATGGAAAACATGTGTGGTATGTGCATTACGGTGTGGGGGTTAAGAAGGCGAACATATCGACCGGTCGGGAGGAGAATCTGTGGCCCGGGCATCTCTCCCATGCTTACTCGGATCGCACCGGACGTTTCCTCGTGGCGGATCTCATGGATCACCCTAAAGTGTTCGGTTCCCATGTCGTGTTCCGGAATCTTGAGACCGGGAAAGAGGTTGAGATTGTGAATTCCCCCGTGATGGCTGCCGCGCGGATTCAGCGCGGGCTCCACCCGCACCCGCAATTCTGCCTGGATGACCGCTATATTTGTTACACCACTATGATCCATGACCGCTTTGACCTTGCGCTTGTCCGCACGGAGGACTTGATCAGGTGTACGTCCTGAGTGGAGGATCACCGTGCGGCTTTTACATTCCCGGCTCGTTTCAGGGAAATGACGGCGGGTTTTTCCAGCCGGGCAACGGCATTTGTGGAAAGATCCAGAAGGCCTTTTCCAAATGGCGTGAGCAGAATGCGCTTCAGCGGCAGGGTGCCTTCGATCATGGAAACCGTGAGCGCAGTTTTCGTTAGCGTCACCGTGCCGAAGCCAGTGGCAGTCGAGAAGAAGACGGTAAAGGGATTCCGGCCCAGCTTTGGCGCAAACCAAAGGGTCTGATCCACCGCGGAATAGCGGAAGCCGGAAACTGCGCCGAGGAGGGCGTAGCTGGCCATGGCGCGGGCGTAGTAGCTGCCGCATTCGTACTCGTTCCACGGGTTGCGAACGTCTCCCTTGTAGCGACTGCGCACGGCTTTTACGATTTCCAGGCCTTTTTGCACGAGGCCCTCGGAGATCATGTGGGAGGCGACTTGATACTCGATGCCTGTCCAGACTTCGTCGCTATAGACAAAGGGCAGGGTCGGTTTGCCGCCGCGCGGCCATGAGCAAAGGAGCAGGCCGGGCTCGTTGCCGAGCGCGTAGCCGGGGCGCTGGCAATTTGCATGGGTGGCGAGCGTGCGGCGAAAATTGTGCCGATGGATTGCGAGGAGATTACTGCGCACTTTTTTCCGGTCGAGCGGGGTGTCGATGCCGTATATGAGGGACATCCACGCGCCAATCACGCCGTCGGAAATGCAGCCCTTGCCATATTGATATTTCGGCCCCTCTTTTTTCAACAGCGGGAGCATGCCGTTGCTTTCGGCGTCCGGTTTGCGGCCTTCGATCACATCGAGGAATGATGTGTCGCGCAATCCGCGGTATTGCACTTTTTGCTCGAAGTACTCACCGTTGAAGAGCGCTTTCTCCATGAAGCGCGCGGACTTTCCGGCCAGGGCGGCGTAGTCCCCTGAGTCCCGCTGTTTGCCGAGGGCGGTGGCCATTGCGGCCATGGCGCTGAGCGCGCCGGTGTAGATGCTTCCGCACATGCCATCCGGTCCCCAGAACTCGATGTCATAGGTGTTGTGGTGTGGCTCGAAAAGACCGCCTTTGTGATCCGGGTCCCACTTTTCGATGCAGTAATCCAGGCTTCGTTTTGCGAACGGGTACAGTTCCTTCATCCATTCCGTGTCGCCGGAAATCTGCCAGTCGCGGTAAACTTTCATGATGCCGCCAAGCTGGCCATCGGCGGCGGGGTGGTAACTGTGGCCCGCGGGGCCGTCCGGCAGGGCAGCGCGGAAGTTCACGTGTCCTTTTTCGTCCATGGAGCGTCGCAACTCCTGCTCGCGCAAGGTGCGCTCGAGCTGCGGGAACAAATGCGGGAATGCCTGCGCGTAGTTCCATACATGGGTGCAACTTCCCGCGCAGCAGCCGCTGCCCGTGAAGCATCCCTCCCAGCACCAGAGATTGCCATTTTGCTGACGTAGCACTGTCGGTGACTTGAGGATTGCTAGGTTCGCGGAGACGGCGTCGAGGACTTCCCCCGGGAGCGTCGAACCCAGCAAGGCCCGCTGGAACGCCACGGTGCGCGAGCGAAGGCTGCTGTAGTTCCGGTGCACATAGGCGGCGGTGTCGCGGGCGTCGCGCCATTGCGACGCGTAAAATGTGCGCCATGCGGGTGCGGGCTCCGGGCAGCATGAACTGCCGGCCTCGCATTCTGAACCGGCGGGTTTTCCGGAAGAGATGTTGCAGTTTGGAAAATACCACGTGATGACGACGGGCAGCGTGATTTCCCGGCCGGGAGCGAGCTTTCCTGAAACGAGGAGCGAGCCGCCATTGCGTCCGCCCCTTCCCGCATCCCCGGTGCCATTATTCGGGGTAAACCGTCCCGATTCCACTTCGCGCCACAGGGAGGAGATCGCATCAAACCAGCCGCCGCGAAGCCACATTCCCTTGATTTTCGGACGCGCGCCGACAACGGTGAGGCTCGCGCTTCCAAAAGTCTCGCTGCCCGAGGGCTCCGTATTCGAAAAGAAAACGCCCTTGCCGGGAATCACGGCGTTGCGAGTGCCCTCCCATTTTCCTTCGCGTCCCTCTGCGGGATGGGAAAGGTGATAGGAAAACTCGAACTCCACGCTTTTTCCAGAGGTATTGCGCAACGTGTATTCCAGAATGGCGCACGGGATGCCCGAAGCCACGTCGTCGCGAGGTATGAATGGATTCCAGCCGGTGATCTCCACTTGCAACGGAATCGCGGGGTCGGCCAGTATTACCCGCCCAAATGGGTAACCGCTCTCCATGCGGCTGCGTTTGAAACGGGGCAGGCCGTCATGTCCGGCATGCCGGTAACCCTGGCCCTGCAAGCCCTGGTCATAGATTTTTTCCGGTGGAAAAGGCCCTTCAACGAGGCGTGTGGCGGATTTGGTTCCCTTGATATGAAGCAGCGCGAATGCGGCGTCGCGAACGCCATGACCATCCGGAATTGCCGAAGTTTCGGGCCGGTTCCGGAGCGAGAAATCCTGCAATCCGCCGTAACCGTTCAGGCAGATGCAACCGGCTCCTATGCCTCCCATTGGCATGGCGGCCTGCAATATCTCACGGTGCTTGAAGGGGAATAATGGCGGATCGATTTTCATACGGGGCGGAATTTGTCCCCTCATACTGGCAGCGCGCGTATGAAATGAACATGGGGAGTTTTCAGAAAAACATGTCTTATATTCATTACTGGTGCTGCATAAGCTCTGTAAAATAGAGCTTATTTTACATTGAATATGGATTTTATTACGCAGATGTGGATAGCTCCGTCCTGCAATGCAACAACACGATCCAGCGCTTCCCTCCGCCAACGGGTTTAAACGATTCTTTTCACCCCGGGCTCTGGATTCCCGTGAACTCAGCATCCGGGGGATCGGGGTGCGCGAGTTGATGCCGCCCTGCCTCATGGAACGACCGCGCGGCACGGGGGACTATCTTTTCATGCTTTTCCACGACCCCGCGTCCGCGGGTGTGAGGCCTTTGCTTGAGGAGCCGGGCAGCCCCGATACCATGATGGTGTGGACGCCCGGCAAGGCGCAGTATTACGGGAACCGCCTGCACCGGTTCAGCCATACGTGGATTCATTGCGAAGGTGAACGTGTGCGGCAGATTCTGCGCCGGACGGAGATGCCGCGGCTGAAGCCGTTTGCGGTCGCCGATCCATCACGCTTCCAGCAATGCCTGCTGGATATTCATGGTGAACTGGTTTCCTTTGCGCAACCCGATGCCATCATCATCGGCAATATGCTGGAAAACTGTCTGCGCGAACTGTCCCGCATGTCGAATCAGGCGGACAAAACCGCCCGCATTCCGGAAAATCTGCTGTCCGTGCACCGCCTTATCAGCGGCGGGACAGCCCGGCGGATCACGTTGAAAGAGATGGCGCGGATGGCCGGTACATCAGTGCCTTATTTTTGCGGGCGATTTAAAAAAGTATTCGGGTTGTCGCCCGTGGAGTGTCTTATCCAGCACCGGATGCATCATGCGGCGCACCTGTTAAACAACCGTAATCTCACGATTTCAGAAATTGCCGTGCAGGTGGGATATGAGGATTTGTTTCATTTCTCAAAAATGTTCAAAAAGCATTTTGGAGTCAGTCCCCGTGCCATGAGGCAGAGGAATGCAGCAAGTGTAAGATAAGAAGCCGGACCATCAAACCCGGTGTTCCCGGCGGAAATCGCGGGGCGCCTGGCCGGTCTGACGCGTAAAGACCCGGCTGAAATAAAAAGCGTTGTCGAAGCCGCATGCCCCGGCGATTCGGTCGGTCGTCCAGTCGGTTTCCATGAGAAGGCGGCGCGCCTGCTGTATGCGCAACCGTGTGCGGTAGAGGCTGGGGGAAACGCCAAATGCAGCCCGGAACCGTCGCGAAAGTTGGAACGGGCTGATGCGAAGCATCTCGGCGATATCTTGCAGGGGTGCATCATAAGACAGGTCGCGCCTCAGTTGCATTTCTGCGCGGAGCATCAGGCTGTCTGGGGTCGCCCTTGCGGATGCGCTTTTTTGGATTTCGTAGGCAAGTTGGTGGAGAATGTCCGCCAGAAGGTGATTCGCCCAGGCCGATCTGGTACGGGGATCAGGGGAGTCCCGGCACAATCGCAAGCAGGCTAGGGTGGAATCAAGACGCGCCCCGTCGCGCAGGGTCCATTTTCCGCGCCATAACGCGGGAGCGGGAGGCTTCCAGCGAAACCGGATCGTGTAGAAATCGATCGTCTTCACCACGGCGCGGGCCAGTGGCACACCGGGAGGGCAGAGCACGAAATCGCCCGCATGACACATCCCGGTCTCACCTTCGCCAAGTGCGTAACGAAATTCACCCGCCTGAAGGCCCAGCATGACCCAATCCCGTGAGGTTTCCACTGCGTGGTTGAACTGGCCCCTGTTCTCCGAGAACCAAAGCAATAGAATCCGCGGCAGCGGTACGGGGGTGAATGTGTGCATGCAAGAAAGTATATTAAATAAAGCAAGGCCGTCTATTCTCAAAGGAGAACAGATTCTTTATTGTGCAAGAAATAACCGAAATCCAATAATTATGCCTTCTACCACCCTTCAAGACCCCATCCTCAACTCAACCCGCTTTAAAAATGCCCCCGCCGGATCCGGCCCGCAGGTGCGTGAATACTGGGAAAAAGGCTATACCGTCCTGCGCGGCCTGTTTAGTGCGGAGGAAATCACCGCATGGCAGGCCGAGTGTGACCGTCTGCTACGTTCGGAGTTCGTGCACCGGGACAATGTCCGCACACCCTTCCGTTTCAATTCCGGCGACCTGCCCGAGCGGATCGACCCGGTTGTCGACATTTCCCCGGTCTTTTCCTCACTGATCGAAGACTCCCGCATCGTGAAAGTCGTGGAAGCTATTTTCCAGGACAAGCCGATGCTCTTCAAGGACAAGATCATCTTCAAAGCCCCCGGCACCAATGGCTACACTATGCACCAGGACCAGGCATGGTGGCAGATGTGCTCCGCGGATGACATGCTCTCGGTGTCCATCCAGATCGACGGCGCAACCGCGGCCAACGGCTGCATCGAATTATTTCCCGGCTATCACGACAGGTTGCGCACACCCGCCGGGATGTTCACCAATTTCCGGCCCGAGGAACTCGCAGAGGTGGATGCCTCTACCGGTATCAGGATGGAGACGGTGCCGGGCGACGTCATGATTTTTCATTCACTCGCCCCGCACCAGAGCGGCACCAATACAGCGACGGTTTCACGTCGCTCCCTTTACCTGACCTACTCCGCGGCGCGGGTGGGTGATCTCTACCAGGAGCATTTGAAAAAATACATAACACGCCTTTCGGAGGAACCCCAGGTCAAGGGCAGGGCATTTTTCAAATAGCAATCAATGCCAGGCGGTTTCTGGCGCATAAACGTCAGGAACCGCCGGTGTTTGCAGAGACCGGATATGCGGTCTTTATCCCCGCAGGCGGACGAGCAAATCCTTGCTTTCCACGGAATCACCCACAAGGGCGAGGATTTCGTCGATAACACCATCCTTCGGCGCATAAATCGTGGTCTGCATTTTCATGGCTTCCAGGACGAGCAGCTTGTCGCCTTTTGCGACTTTGCCGCCGACGGTGATCGCCAGGGAAGTGATCATGCCGGGGATCGGTGCGCCGATCTGGAGCGGGTTTGCGGGATCGACTTTCGCACGGGTCTTCACCTTCGTGACTATGGAGCGGTCGGTGATGGTGGTTTCGCGCGGCACACCGTTCAATTCGTAGGAAACGATGCGGCGTCCGTCCTTGTCAGGCGTGCCCACATTGATGAGTTTCACGAAGAGCGTCTTGCCCTCCTCGATATTGATGATGATTTCCTCGCCGGGCTTAAGACCGTAGAAAAAGGCGGGGGTCGGGAGCACGCTCACGTCGCTGTAATCACGCACAAATTTTGTGAACTCGGCGAATACGCTGGGATACATGAAGTGGCTGTAGAGATCGTCGTCGGTCGCTTCACGCTTCAGCTTTCCGGTGAGTTCCGCGCGCACGGTTTGCAGGGAGACTTTGGGCGCTCTTGCGGAGCCATCCACGTTCTCTTTGCCCAGCACGACTTTGAGAAGCTTTCTGGGCCAGCCGCCATCCGGTTTGCCCAGGCCGCCGGAAAGCATGTCGATGACGGATTCGGGGAATGATGTGCCCGGTTCCAGGTTCACGACATCGGCGGGTTTGATGCCGCGTGTAAACAGGAACAGCGCCATGTCGCCGACCACCTTGCTGCTTGGCGTGACCTTCACGATATCGCCGAAGAGCTGGTTGACCTCCGCGTAGCAGCGGGCGATCTCCGGCCAGCGGTGGCCGATGCCCATGGCGGCAGCCTGCTCCTTGAGATTGGTGAACTGGCCGCCGGGCATTTCGTGGAGATAGACCTCGGCGCTGCCGCTGCGCGGTGCGGTGTCGAACGGCTCGTAAAACAGGCGGGTCTGCTCCCAGTAGTCGGAGAATTCATTGAGCGCGTCGAGATCAAGCTTGGTGTCGCGTGGGGTATGCTGCAACGCGGCGACAATGGAATTCAGGTTCGGCTGGCTGGTGGATCCGGACATGGAGGAAACTGCAAGATCGACGACATCAACCCCCGCGTCGCTCGCCCGGAGAATCGAGGCCGCATTCACACCGCTGGTATCATGCGTATGGAAATGAATCGGGATGTTGATTTCATCCTTCAACGCCTTGACCAGCGCGAATGCCGCGTATGGCCTGCAAAGACCAGCCATGTCCTTGATCGCGAGGAAATGCGCCCCCATGCGCTCAAGTTCCTTCGCCATCCTGACATAGTATTTCAGCGAATACTTGGTGCGTTTCGGGTCAAGAATGTCGCCGGTGTAACAAATCGCCGCCTCGCAAATTCCGTGCGTCTCCTGCACGGCTTCCATCGCGTTTTTCAAATTCGGCAGGTAATTGAGCGAATCGAAAATCCGGAAGATATCGATGCCTCTTTTCGCGGCATGCTTGACGAATCCCGCGACGACATTTGGCGGGTAATTCGAGTAGCCCACGGCATTCGAGCCGCGGAAAAGCATCTGGAAACAGATGTTCGGGATTTTCTCGCGAAGCTGCTCGAGGCGCAGCCAGGGATCTTCATGCAGGAACCGCATGGAGGTGTCGAATGTGGCGCCGCCCCACATTTCCATGCTGAAAAGCGACGGTGTGCGCCGCGCCACCGCATCGGCCGCCGCCAGCATGTCGTAGCTGCGCACGCGGGTGGCGAGCAGGGACTGGTGGGCATCGCGGAAAGTAGTGTCGGTGACGAGCAGGGGCTTTTGCTTCAGCGTCCACTCGGCGAATTTTTTCGCACCCAGTTCCAGCAGCAGGTTGCGTGTTCCCTTGGGCGGCTTCTGCTTGCGGTCGTACACGGGGGGATGAGGCACCGGCAGCGAGACGCTGATCTTGTGACCCTTGGCCTGCGGATTGCCGTTCACGATTACATCGCCGAGGAAGGTGAGCAGCTTGGTTGCGCGATCTTTCCGCGATTTGAAAACGAAGAGCTGGGGTGTGGTGTCGATGAGCCGGGTGGTTGCCAGCCCGGTGCGGAACGTGTCGTTGGAGATGACATTTTCCAGGAAGGGGATGTTTGTCTTGAGCCCGCGGATGCGGAATTCCCGCAGGGCGCGGTCCATGCGCTGGAGCGCCATGGAGAATGTCTGGCCGCTGGCTGTGACCTTCACCAGCAGGGAATCATAAAACGGGGTGATCACGCTTCCGGAATCCCCCATGCCTCCGTCGAGACGGATGCCGAAGCCAGCCGCGGAACGGTAGGTGAGGATTTTGCCGTAGCTCGGCGTGAATTTATTCTCAGGGTCTTCCGTGGTGATGCGGCACTGCACAGCGTAGCCATTGCGCGGAATTGCATCCTGCGGCGGGAGGGCAAGTTCCGGCCCGTGAAGCGCGGCGCCATTGGCAATCATGATTTGCGAGCGCACGATGTCGATACCGGTGATGACTTCCGTGACGGTGTGCTCGACCTGGATCCGGGGATTCATCTCGATGAAAAACCATTCGTTGCTGTCGAGATCGAGCAGGAATTCCATGGTGCCCGCGTTGTTGTAACCGATCTCCCTGGCCAGGCGCACGGAGGCGTCGCAGAGTTCACGAACGACCCTTGGATCGAGATCGATGGAAGGTGCAATCTCGATGACCTTCTGGTGGCGCCGTTGGACGGAGCAATCGCGCTCATGCAGATGGAGGACGTTGCCGTGGCTGTCGCCGAGAATCTGCACCTCGATGTGTTTTGCCCGGCGGATGTATTTTTCCAGGAAAACAGCGGAATTTCCAAATGCATGGCCGGCTTCATCGCGCGCCTCGTCGAGAAGGCTGACGAGATCCGCGGCCTTTTCCACCACGCGCATACCACGCCCGCCACCGCCAAAAGCAGCCTTGATAATAAGGGGAAAACCGATTGCATTGGCGACCTTCAAAGCCTCTGTGCGGTCCGTGACGGGGTCTTCCGTGCCGGGAAGAGTGGGGACTTTCACCTTTTGCGACAGCGCACGGGCGGCGACCTTGTCGCCCATTAATTGCAACAACTCGTGGCGCGGCCCGATGAACGTGATGCCGGCTTCCTTGCAGGCCTTCGCAAAATTTGCGTTCTCCGAGAGAAACCCGTAGCCGGGATGGATCATGTCCACGCCTTTTTCCTTCGCCAGAGCTATGATGCCGGGAATATCGAGGTAGGCGCCCACGGGCCCCTTGCCAACGCCCACGAGATAGGATTCATCCGCCTTGAAACGATGGATGGAAAGCCGGTCTTCCTGTGCGTAAATGGCCACGGTGCGGAGGCCAAGTTCATTCGCTGCGCGCAGAATACGAATGGCGATTTCACTGCGATTGGCAACCAGCAGTTTTTTTCCGGTGATAGAAACGGGGGTGGGTGGGGTTGGTTTGGCCGGGGGTGTGCGTCTTGCGCGGGAAGTCATACTCCGCGCTTTATACGGGGTGCCTTCCCCGAAGGCAAAGAGAGATTTCAACTGGAGAAACAGAATTTTAATGCTAGCAAGGGGAATGACGATTTTCCGGGGTATGGTTTTTGGTGTGTTGATGATGTCGGCACAGCTTTTTGCGATGGATGCCCCGTCGATCCGGCTTGTGGAGTTTCTTTCCGGACTGGATAACCCCGTTGCACTGGCTGACGATGGCTCCGGGCGGATCTTTGTCGTGGAGCAGAAAGGCGTGATCCGCCTCGCCCAGGACGGGCAGGTGTCAAAAGCGCCATTTCTCGATATCGCCGATCGTGTGAAATCCGGCGGAGAGCGCGGGTTGCTCTGTGTTGTATTTCATCCGCAGTTTGCGACAAACGGGCGTCTTTTTGTGAACTACACCTCAACGGTGGGCGGGCATCTTGAAACCATCATATCGGAATTCAAGACGATGCCTCATTCCGCGACGGTGAGTGCAACTACCGAGCGTATCATCCTGCGATTCGACCAGCCTTATGAAAATCACAACGGAGGTCAGCTCGCATTCGGGCAGGATGGGATGCTCTACATCGCCACAGGAGACGGCGGGAGCGGCGGAGATCCGCACAACCACGGTCAGCAATTGAACACGAGGCTGGCAAAAATCCTGCGCATCGATGTTGATCACAAAGAACCTTTCGCGATTCCCGCCGACAACCCCTTTGTGGATAAAGCCGGCGCGCTGCCGGAGATCTGGGCTTACGGCATGCGGAATCCCTGGCGTTTTTCATTCGACCGCCAGACGCACCAGCTTTATTGCGGCGACGTCGGGCAGGACAAATGGGAGGAGGTGGATGTGATCGAAAAAGGTGGAAACTACGGCTGGAGCGCCCGGGAGGGTTTTCACGATTACACACCGCAGCGGAAGAACGGCGTGATAATCGACCCGATCAAGGAGTATCCGCACGGCGATGGCAACAATTGCATCACCGGCGGCTACGTCTATCGCGGGAAAACAATACCGGACTTGCAGGGCATCTATGTGTACGGCGACTTTGGAAGCGGGCGCATCTGGGGATTGAAATGGGACAGCCATGCGCTGACTTTCGATGCGCAGCTCCTGCATCCGCACATCAACATCAGTTCCTTCGGCGAGGACAGGGATGGCGAACTCTATGTGCTCGATTATGGCGGCGGCAAAGTTTACCGCATCACGCAGTGAGCGCTTCCGGATCCTGCTTCCGCCCTATTTGTAACCGGGCAGGAATTTTTTCTCCGCTGCAAAGAGTTCAAACGTCATTTTTTTGATTTCCGCAGGGCTGCACACGGCGGCGCTCAAGGGGTCGAGCAGCAGGGCGTGGATCGCAGCTTCCTTGCTGCGTTCGATCGCGGCGGTAGCGCCAAGCTCAAAGGAGCGCATGTTCCAATCGCAGAGCGCGGCCATCTGGGGCGGGAGTTTTCCGTAGCGCGTGGGGTTGATGCCATTGCGGTCGATCATGCAGGCAACTTCCACGCAGCCGTCGTCCGGCAGGTTGGTGATGAGTTGACCTCCGCCGGTTTTGACGGAGTTCATCACATTGCCGTGGATACGGAACGGCGAGTCCTTTTCCCGGGCCTCGATGATCCAGCTTGCGTATTCCCAACTACGCTCCCAATCGATCGGCTTTTTCCCGCGCACCATCGCCATGCGGTCCGCATCGGCATTCTTGCGCCATGTGGGCCAGTTGTCCGCATAGAAACGGGAGCCGCCGCTGTAGCCGGAGCGGCTGTATTTTTTCATGATGTCCTGCCTTTTGCGGTAGTAGGGGAGGTATTCCGAAAGGTGTCCGCTGGACTCGGTGATGAACGCGCCAAAGTGCAGCATCATGTCCTTGCGCACGATGTCGTCCACATCGTTCGGGTCGGATGGTTTTCCGGCAATGTCTTCCTTGGCCTTTTTAAACAGGACGGGGTAGAGGTCCTTGCCGTTGTGCTCCAGCTTGGTGAACCACGCGAGGTGATTGATTCCCGCGCATTCCCAGTCCATCTCGGGATAGGGGATGCCTGCGCGCCTGGCCAGCAAGTGGCTGGTTCCCTGCACGGAATGGCAGAGGCCGACAACCTGCATGGAACTCGTGCGGGCGGCCGCGAGACACAGCATGTTCATCGGGTTTGTGTAATTGAGCACGATTGCGTCGGGGCAAAGGCGCTCCGCGTCCTTCAGGGCATCGAGCCACACGGGAATGGTGCGCAACGCCTTGAAAAGGCCGCCCGGCCCGATGGTGTCGCCAATGCATTGGTCGATGCCGTACTTCACCGGGATGTCGTTGTCGAAGCGGACGCATTCCGTGCCGCTGACCTCGATGCAATTCACGATGTAATTGCTGTCCGCCATCACCCTTCGGCGGTCGGTCGAGGAGATGACCTTCCATTTGGATGCGCCGACTTTTTTGAAAAGCTTTGAGATCAACTGGTGCATCGTCCTGAGGCGGGAGCTGTCGATGTCGACCAGGGCGATGGTGCCGCCAATATTCCCGGGAATGCGGATCACATCGTTGACGAGGCGGGGCGTGAAACCACTGCCGGCGCCGAGCATGGTAATTTTGATGGGGCGGCGAACATTTCCCGAAAGACCGGTTTGTTGCGCCGATTTTGTGTGTTCAGAGTGACCTTTGGAGGAAGTGGATTTTGCCATGATGGGAGTGGTGAAGTGAACGAAATGTTATGCAAGGCGTTGTTTTTCACCAGAGAATAATTGTGATGGTGATGTGCTCTTTTATGATATATAAATAAGCCACTGCCATGGACGAATACGGCCCGATCCTTTCCGGACTATATGCAAAACCGCATGAAGTCGTGAACTCATCCCGCTACCAATGGAACTGTTTTGACCGCGGGAAAGTACCTTTTGTGATTTTTCAATACACGCTCGAAGGAAGCGGATGTTTCACCCTGGACGGGGAAACGCATGAGGTGCCAGCCGGAAGCGCGTTTATCTCGCTGCTTCCCGAGAACGGACGTTATTTTTATCCACCCGAGAAACGCGAGCCGTGGATATTTTGCTGGTTGAATTTTTACGGGGAGTGGGGACTCGATCTGTGGGCCAGGCTGCGTCGGCAGTTCGGCCCGGTGGTGCATATCCCGCGGCAATCGGCGGTCGAGGCGGAACTCCTCGGGTTTGCGCGGAAAGTAGTGGAGCGCAAGTTTGCCGACCGCTATGAGGCGGGAGCTGAGGCATACTCCTTTTACATCAATTACTGGCGGGAACTCGCACAGCCGCGGCGGACCCGTGCCGATCCCGTGGAGGAAGCCGTGCGGATCTGCCGGCATCACTATCGTGACCCTGTTTCCGTGAAGGAGCTGGCGGCGCAATCCAACCTGAGCCGCGAGCATTTCTCCCGGCTGTTCAAGGAACGGCAGGGAGTCTCGCCAGCCGCATTTCTCCGCGAGCAACGGCTTCGTGCCGCCGCCCAGATGCTGCAATACTCACCATTGCCGGTGAAAGAGGTGGCGCTGCGGACGGGGTTCTATTCGGCGCGTCACTTGATGAAGGCATTCACCCGTGCGTATCGCCAGACGCCGCAGCAATATCGCCGCAGGAAAACGAAGCCTGGAAAAAAAGCCGCGTAACTTACGCGATCTCGATCCGCTCGCCGTCCGCCATCACCTTCGCGTGCGCGCCGATTGCCTGGACCTTTTTCGCGAAGGCGTGGGGATCGACCTTGATGAGGTCGAAGGTGTTGAAATGCATCGGGATGGCGAGCTTTGCCTTGAGAAAATCGACAGCGATTGCCGCGTCGTCGATACCCATGGTGAAGTTATCTCCGATCGGGAGCATGGCGACGTCGATGTTATTCAACTCTCCGATGAGTTTCATGTCCATGAACAGCGCCGTGTCCCCGGCGTGATAAAGCGTCTTTTCGTCCGCAGTGATGAGTATTCCGCACGGGTTGCCCAGGTATGCAAAACCATCCTTGGTATGTGTGCTCGAGCTGTGGTGCGCGATCGTGAGCTTGACGCGACCGAATGGTGCCTGCCACGCGCCTCCGGGATTCATGGGGTGGATGTTCTTCGCGCCGCGGCTGGCACAGGTCAGGGCAATCTCGAAGTTCGCGATGATCGTCGCGCCGGTGCGTTTCGCAATCTCTACAGCGTCACCCAGGTGGTCATCATGTCCGTGCGAAATCAGAATGAAGTCGCATTCCACATCCGCAGGTTTCGTCTTTGCATGGGGATTGCCGGAAAGAAAGGGATCGATAAGGAGCCGGTGCGTCGATGTTTCGAAGAGAAAACAGGAGTGGTTGAGATAAGTGAGATGCATGGTGGGTGAATTTTAAACAATATTTTGAAATCGAAAATGCCAAAGATGAGCGTCCCGGCAGGAATACGAAACAGACCGGATTTGCGGATGCATCACCGGTTGGTTTCGTGGAATGGGGTGTTGGATTTGTAGAGTTCAATCTCCATCTGGAGAATTTTGACGAGGGGCGTGTTCGACTGAAGGCCGGCGAGATGTCTGGCACGTTCGGCAGTTTCAATGGCGGCGGAAAACCGGCCGCACTCGGCATAGGCGGCAGCCAGCGTTCCAAGGATGCCGGGATCTTTTCCACCCGTGAGCCGCTCCGCTTCCTGCGCAAGCGCAAGCGCCTTCGGGCCGTTGCGAATCGAGGCCTGCGAGGCTGTTGCCAGCACCCATGCGAGATTGTTCCTGGCCTTTGCGTCGCCGGGCTGTTTTTCGATGGCAGTCTGGTAATGGGCGATTGCTTCTCCGGCACGGCCTGTTTGCACAAGCGCATTGCCAAGATTGCTGTGAGCATCGGCCAGATCGGGCTGGTATTCGAGTGCTTTGCGGAATCCGGCAATCGCCTGGTTCATTTGTCCCGTTTGGTAATAGATGCTGCCGAGATTATTGTACGCCATTGCAAAGTTGGGCTGGGCTTTGATGGCTGCTTTGTATTGGGCGATTGCTTCCTCACGGTGACCATTCCGCAGGACATTCCCCAGGTTGTTATGCGCTTGCGCGAGACCGGGGGCCAGTTCGATTGCTCTTTTAAAATGAGTAGTCGCTTCCTCGATGTTGCCTTTTTGTTCCAGTGCCTCGCCAAGATTATTCTCGGCCTTCGCGTAGTCCGGCCGCAATTCCAGCGCCTTGCGGTAGTGCGTTATGGCATCATCCGCTTTCCCTCGCGCAAGGAGTGTGTTGCCCATGTCATTATAGGCCATCCAACACCCCGGATTTTTCATAATAATCGTTCTGTAAAGCGTTTCCGCGTCCGCATACATGCCGCATTGTCTCCAGGTCAACCCAGCAAGAAGGATCACTGCTGCAATGAGCAGGGCATGTACTGCATGCCGCTGCCAGGCGCCAGGTTGCTCCAGCAGTAGTGCTGTACATGCCGGAACAAATACGATGATTCCCACACATGCCAGATATTGGAAATGATCCGCGACAAATGAATATACAAACGGATGGATATTGATGAAGCCCAATGCGGGAAACAATGTGACCGTGAAATACAAAAACGCCGCCAGCGGCCCTCTCCATCGTTTTCGTAATATCCACAGGAGCGTCGCAAGCAACGCCACTGCCACTGGAAACAGATATTGCCACCAGATGCTTTGGTTCACATTCCAGCGGGGATAAATGAAAACCAGTTCCGCGGGCCAGAAAAGCTTGCCTGCATAAAACCAGACTGCGCGTCCTGCGACCAGCAACCGCTCCACCGGTGTGAATGCGAGGGCCGTAACTTCGCTCCCGATGATGAACGTCCATTCCATCCACGCAGTGAATATTCCAGCCGCGAGCCCGGTTGTGAAAAATGGAACCAGCGGCAGCGCGTCCTGCTTCCACGAAAGCCGCCCGCGTTTCCACCATAAAACGACCAGGATTGCAGTCGGCAGAGTCGCGATCACCGTCTTGCAGAGCAACCCGGCGATGAAGAGGAGAAGCGCGAACGAGTAACATCCCCATTTTCGATTGCGATCGAACCCGAGGTAAACGAGTGCCGTGCTGAAATAAAACACTCCCGAGAGTGTATTCTTGAGTTCTGAAATCCACGCCACCGATTCCACCTGCACCGGATGCAATGCAAAGATAGCTGCCGCAAAATAGGATCCCGGGATCTCGAGTTTCTGCAATATTTTCAGAAGCAGCAAAGCCGAGCAGACATGCAGCAGGATATTTGTGAGATGATATCCCTCGGTGGAATCCCCCCAGGCCCTGTGCATCGCCCAGAAGGCGCTGTGGACGAGTGGATAGTATTGCTGTGTTGCACCGGGTTGAAACCAGATCTCCGCCAGCCCGTGCCACGAGCGTAGCGCCGGGCGGGTGAGATGGCCATCGTCATCCCAGAGAGGCTTGCCGTGCCATGCGGGATGATAGGAAGTGATTGTAGCCAGCAGCAATAGCAGGCCGAAGAGCCAGTTAGGATTGCCTGATGACCTCCTTTCCATCACACCTTCGCCGGATTGTTCGATCATTTCCTGCGTCATGAATATGAAAGGCATCCTACCTTGCTCGCGTGCAATTCCAAGCGGAAGCAGCATGCCCGTTTTCCCTCTCATTCCTCATTGTGTAATAGCTTGCCGCGTTGCAGGTTACCTGCTCTCATGTCACGTGGAAAGGAGGTGATATTTTAATATGAAAACCCTGCTTAGTATCATCGCAGCTTCAAGTCTGGCCCTGGTTTCCACCGGATCTGCCGGCGCACCAAGCACCTATCAGGTGACAGGCCCCGTAGTGGAAGTGAGCGATACCGTTATTGTGCTAACGAAAGGCGCCACCAAGGAGCGCTTTGAAATCGCGCGCAATGCCGACACCAAGGTCACAGGCGAACTCAAAGTCGGAGCCAAGGTCACAGTCATGTATTCCATGACTGCGACATCCGTTGAGGTCAAAGTCGACAAGGCCGATAAAGCGGCGAAAGCGCCGAAGGCTGACAAGGCCGCAAAGCCCGCAGCTTCACCAAAATAGCTGTTTCCTCCAAAAGAACGCAGCTTAAAAAATAAAAGCCCCGCTGTTAAAGGCGGGGCTTTTGTTTTGAGATTTTGCCTTTTGCTTATTTTCCAAGGCTTTGCAGGAGCGTCGGAAGCAGGCCTGCCAGGGCCTGGTGGTGATCAATGTTCGGATCCACCTGACCGTTAGGCGTGAGTTTGTCGATGATGGCGGGCAGATGTTGTGCGAGCAGTTGGGATGCGGTTGCCGGATCTATGCCGAACTTGGAGGCAATTGCCGTGATCTGCTCGGAGCCCAGCACCTTTTGAATTTCTGCCGGGGAAACTGCCTGGTTCGCCCCGGTGCTGACCCATGAGGCAAAAGCGCCCCCGAGGCCTTGCTCATTGAATTTGCCCATCAGTCCCTGCACCCCCCCGTTTTGTTCCAGAAGATTGCTGATGGTCCCGATGAGGGGATTTGCCCCCTGTGAGCCGGCTACTGCGCTGAGGATTGAATCAAATAAGCCCATGGTTGTATTCCTTTCATTTAAAACAAAAAAGCCGCCTTGCGGCGGCTTTTTCGTCGAATCGTTTTAGTTTGAAGCTTTTTTGCCTGAGAGTTTGTCACCCTCGCTGATGGCTGCCTGCTCGGACATATATTTGCCTTCCTTGGTCTTGCCATACCATTGCGAGCCTTCCTTGTGGTAAACGTGGGTCTTTGTATTCACCCATACCAAACCATTTCCGCCACCGGGCGCGACCGTGGCATTTGGAACCGGAACCTGGGATTTCGCTGCGGCGGTAGGGGCCGATGGCGCGGCGGAAGGGCTGGCGGCGGGGCCAGCGAGCTTCGAGAGCCAGCTCTTCTTTGCGGGCGAAGCTGATGCCGAGGCGGCAGCCGATGGGCTCGCAACTGCGGCGGTGTCAGCTTTTTTGCGCTTTTTCTTCTCGGGCGAAGGCGATGCTGCCGCGGCTGCGGGGCTTGCTGCCGCCGCCGGGCTGGCAGCAGGAGAGGCATCTTTCTTTGCACGATGTTTTTTGGCCGGGGACGCCGATGCAGCCGGGCTTGGGCTCGGGGTTGCGGTGGTTTCGGCCTTGACGATGGGAGCCGCTAGGAATGCAGCGGCAACTAGGAGGAGAACGGTAGTGCGCATATATAAACATGCTTTAAAAATCCGGACATTTTGTCAAGACGGCACTTCAATGGCATATGTCATCGAGTCAGGCCGGATTGATGGCGAATAATCGGATGGACAAGCCTCTGCCAATCATTCAGGTATGCCCTGATTTACAACATGAGCACAAAAAGCGAATTACAAATTGGCGACGCGGCCCCGCAATTCAAGGCGAAGGCCGTCGGTGGTAAATATGGCGAGGGCAGGGATGTGACGCTGCGCGATTTCAAGGGGCACACGGTTGTCCTCTATTTTTACCCGAAGGACGATACGCCCGGCTGCACCACGCAGGCATGCGGGTTGCGCGACGCATGGGGCGAATTCGAGAAAAAGGCGGAGGTCTTCGGCGTGAGCATCGATGCCGTGAAGAGCCACCTGAAATTCATCGAAAAGTTCAGCCTCCCGTTTCCCCTCCTGAGCGATGATTCAAAAACGATCGTGGCGGACTACGGTGTGTGGGTGGAGAAGAGCATGTACGGCAAAAAATACATGGGCACGGAACGCAGCACATTCGTCATTGGTCCCGACCAGAAGATCAAGGCGATCCTGCGCAAGGTGAAGCCGGCGGAGCACGTGGAGCAGTTGCTTGCCGAACTTTGATATCTTAAAGGCACAAGCAGCGTATATTGGCTGCAATCCATGAATAACAAAACCATCCTCCACCTGTACGAGCGGCTGGAGAAGCTCGTATCGAAACTCCCGGGCGCCCTGCAAAAACCGATATTGCAGGAGATGACCCCGGTGAAAAACCTTTTCCTGCTCCAGCGCGCGCCGCGTATCGTGATCGTGGGGGAGGCGGGGATGGGCAAGGCGCATTTGCTGAACGCGCTTTTCAACGCCGAGGTTTTGCATCCGGAAGACGAAAGTGCCACGATTTCGGGCTGGCATGAATTCTCGCGCGTGGGGCGCGGCTCGATCCGCCTGCTGGATGCCCGCCGTCCTGCCCCGGAAAATGTGATCAAGGGCGCGCTTGCGGACGAGGAGCCGGATGTGTTTCTTTTCCTGCGCTCCGCCCTGGATGTGGATGATTCGCTTGCCGGGGATATCGAACATTTTAACTCGATCATCGAATTTCAGAACCACAGGAGCCAGAAACGTGAGGCGGTGATCGGCATTTTGATCAAGAATGATTCCGCCGGCAACGTGGAACAGGCGCGCGAGCAATTGCACGCCTGCCTGCATACGAAGCCCGCGATCAGCGAGCGGCTGGCGGCGACGCTGGCGATCGCGGCATCGATCCGTTTCCGCCTCGACGGCACACTGGATACTGGCAGCGTTGATCGCGAAAATACTGCTCGCCTGGCGCAGGTGATCGCCGAGGAATTACCCGAGGAGGCGCGCCTGGAGATGGCCCGGCTGTGCGGTGTGCGGGAGGTGCAGGCAAAGATCGCCCAGACATTGATCAAGGCGATCACAGCCATGTGCACAGCGATCGGGGCGCAGCCGATCCCGCTCGCGGATTTTCCGATTTTGACGGGGCTGCAGGTAACGATGATCAGCGGGATCATGCACATCAGCGGTCGCGAAATGAGTGCGAAGCTCGCGGCGGAATTTATCGGTGCGCTAGGTGCAAATGTGGGTGTGGGGCTGGTGATGCGCGAAGGCTCGCGCGCATTGCTCAAGTTCCTGCCGGGCTGGGGGAATGCGATCTCGGGTGCCATCGCGGGCGCGGGCACCTACGCGCTGGGCCGCGCGGCGACCGCTTATTTCATCGAGGGGCTGGATATCAAGGACGCCCGGAAACTTTTCCGCAGGAAGGCAAAGCGTGAAGCTCTCCACGATTAAATCGAACCTGGACGAACTGGGAGTGACGCCCAGCAAATCACTGGGCCAGAATTTTCTGCACGACCAGAACCTTGCGGAATGGATCGTGACCCAGCTCGATCTGCAACCGCACGATCACCTGGTTGAAATCGGCCCCGGTCTGGGCGCGCTTACCGAGTACGCCGTGCCGCGCTGCGCCTCCATGACACTGATTGAAAAGGATGGCCGCCTTGCCGGCTTTCTGCGCGAGCGATTCACAGGCGGGACCGTGGAGGTGCTGCATCAGGACGCCCTCGATTTCGACGAGAGGGAATTGATGGTGAAGGGGAGCGCAAAGATCGTGGGCAATCTTCCATACTACGTTTCCAGCCAGATCCTTTTCAAATTCACGGCGGAACCGCTGCCCGTGACTCGCCTCGTATTCACCCTGCAAAAGGAACTGGCGCAGCGGCTCTCCGCGCAGCCGGGCACGAAGGATTACGGCGGGCTGACGCTCATCATACAGCGGCGGTGGCAGGTGAAGTATCTGCGGAACCTGCCGGGCACGGTTTTCCTGCCGGAGCCAAAGGTGGATTCAGGCGTGGTGTTGCTGACCCCGCGGACTCAGGATGAGCTTCCCGATTGCGACGGCGAACTTTTCAACCGGCTTGTAAAACAAGGTTTCTCGCAACGACGCAAACAGCTTCGCAAGATGCTGGCGGAGTATGCCCCGGACTGGAGCGCGCTGGCGGCTGCTCTGGGCATTGTGGAAACGGTGCGCGCGGAAGAGCTGAGCCTGCGCCAGTGGATCGACCTCACGAACCTTGTGCGCCCGCTCGATTCCTCCAAGGCGCAGAACGTGCACGGGGAGCTTTTCGATGTCGTGGATGAACAGGACCGCGTGGTGCGGGTGGCATCCCGGCACGAAGTCCATACGCAAAAGCTGATGCATCGCGCCGTCCACATTTTTGTATTCAACAAAGCGGGGGAGCTCTTCCTGCAAAAACGCTCCCGCTGGAAGGATGCGCATCCGCAAAAATGGGATTCCAGCGCCGCCGGTCATGTAAACTCCGGCGATGAATACGACATTACCGCCGCCCGGGAATTGACAGAGGAAATCGGCGTGGAGGCACCGGTGGAATTTGTGGGTAAAATCAACTCCTGCGCACGTACCGGCCAGGAGTTTGTGCATCTCTACAGGGCTCAACACGAGGGGCCGTTTACGCTCGCCCGCTCCGAAATCGAGTGTGGCGCTTTTTTCCCCGTCCCGCTCCTCAAACGTTGGATTGACGCCCGCCCTGGGGATTTTGCCACGGGGTTTCTCGAGTGTTTCGAGTTGTTTGAACGCAGCTAGTCGCGTTTGCCACATTCACCATGGTCGCAACAGAAAGGCACGGAGGTGTCTTTGAGATGGACCCGGCGCAACCTGTACATCAGCCAGGAAACAAGAGTGGCGGCTTCTATGAACCAATAAAGCGGCACCATGTGCTTGATCCACGGGCCTTTGATCCACATCAGGATGCCAAGCAGAATGCCCCATGCCGTGAGAATCAGGACATCGCCAATGTAATCCGGGCGCTTCTTGAGAAACATTGCGAGCAGATAGTAAAACGGCGCAAGCAGCGGGACGAACCAACGGATCGAGCAGCAGAGGCCGGAGTAGTTGATCGAGGTCGCCGCGTAAATCAGCCACGTGCCTGAGATCAGCGCCACGGACGAATAAACGAGCGCGGTTTTCGTTTCCTTGTTTCGCAGTAAAATATAGATGCCCGGGATGCAGGCAAAGAGCGCGGGATTGTGGCAGATAAACCCCTTTTTCATGAAGAGCATGGCTAGGGCGTACCGGAGGAAGTTCCATATATTCTTATGCGCCCAGCCGCCGGTAAGGTTCTGTGCGTTGAAAGGGCTTCCGGGCCATAGAAAATACTCCGCCACGGAGTTCGCGGGTTTGAATGTCCCGCCGATCATATAGTTCAATGCATGATGCAGCAAAAACCAGGGGAATGCCGCGGCCAGCATGATGATCACAGCCTTTGCCGACCGTGACTGGAACCCGAGGAATCCCGCAATGCTGAGCACAAATATCGGGCCGGCGCCCAAATCTATCGTATAACCAATGCCCGCCAGTGTGCCGAGGATCGGGATATGCCAGGAGAGCAGACTGTCTGCTGAAGTTTGTGTATATTGGACCGCAACGAGCATCGCTGCGCTGAATACGGCGAGCAGGAGGATGTGATTGTTTACGTGCCGTGTATATGGCAACGCAACCGTCGCCAGCGCGAAACTATATGGCAGGAGCAGGCGGGGGAGGTAGTTGAGATCGAGCGCTAGGAACATGGCCTTGATGCAGCAGACCGAAATCACATAAGCGACGCCGCTGAAGAAAAGGGTGAGCAGATAACAAAATAGCGCAGGGCTGTCCGCCGCCTTTATGCCGGTGATGAGTTCCAGCCCCTTGTAAACAGCCGCCATGGCCAGCGATGGGACAGGGGACTTGTCGGAGTAGTAGTGGCCCTGGATATACATCTTGTCCATCGCACCCTTCTCAACGAGGTCCCGGTCATCAGCGGGATAAGGGGATTCTCCGCGGGGGATTACAACGCCCGGCGTCTTTACGAAAATGGAGTGATCAATGCTCCACGTGTGATAATCCACCAGGGCTTCCACCGAGGCAAGACGACTCCCGTCGTTCCAGCTTCCCGCATAGGGAAGGGGACTGATGATCGCGACGAGAAGCACGAACAGAAACAGGCGGGGCCCGGGTAAATAGCTTTGCGAATGCGACGTCATTTCAAGGCCATATTATGGAAGAGCCCGAAAGTGTCCAGAAACACGCGATGAGTCAGGTGTTCCTGATTTCTATTTTCCGCCAAAAAGCTGCTTCTTAATATTCTGCAAACGCAGCTTGAGCACGTAAAAAAGCGCTTCCTGGACGATGGCACCCGACATTTTGGACGTGCCTACGCGCCGGTCGATGAAAGTGATGGGAATCTCCTTGATCCGCATCCCGTTCAGATAATTCTGGTAGGCGGTTTCGATCATGAATCCATAGCCGGTGAGTTTGATCTTGTCGAACTCCAGCTTCTGCAACGCTTCGCGCCGGTAGCCGCGGTAGCCGGTGGTGCAGTCCTTGATCGGCACGCTCAGCAACGCGCGGGCGGTCAGGTTTCCGACGCGGCTGATGAGGCGGCGGGTCAATTTCCAGTCCGGTGTCGAGCCCCCGGGGATGTAACGCGAACCGATGACAAAATCGTTGTCCGCAAGGGCCTCGACGAATTTTGGCAAAACCGCCGGGTCGTGTGAGAAATCGCAATCCATGCAGAGGATCGCCTCATAGTCCTTCGCAAGCGCATTCCGGAACCCGTTGATATAGGCGAGCCCGAGCCCGAGTTTCTTCTGCCGGCGGAGCACGGAAATGTGCGGGTCGGCAGCGGCTGCCTTGTCCACGAGATCCGCTGTACCGTCCGGCGAGCCGTCATCAATGACCATGATATCGGCCTGGGGCAACTGCTGCCTTATGGCCTCAAGCATAGGCTGGATATTCTCGCGTTCGTTATAAGTGGGGAGGAGGACGACGGTTTTGATAGGACGGGAAAGGGTAAAAAGTTTTAATAGTCGAGGTTGTACGCCTTGCGCAACAATTCCTGCAAAGGATTCTTGTAATTCTCGCGGGTCACGGCGCCACCTGTTTCCTTGTCCACGGTGCTTTGCTCCTTGATCAGCCGTGTGACGTACCACGCATGGAAAACGCCCGCTGCAACAGTCGGCACACGCGGATGCCCCACTGAAAAACGCGGGCAGAATTCGATGGGGTAACCGAGGATCTCAAGCCCGGCTTCGAGCACACGGATGGTGGCTTCCTCGCCTGTGTCGGTGGTATGGCCCCGGATTTTGCGCAGGATGATGAGCTTCCCGAGGTCGGATTTGCGATACGTCATGAAATGGGGGTGAATGTACCACCCGTGCGGATTGCCCTCGTGTTTGTCTACGAAAATCGCGCCCGCCAGGGGATGCTGGTCATCCAGCTTGTCCACTGTCAGTTCCAGCCAGTTGGCATCCATGGGGAAAGCGTCAGAATCCAGCAATGCGATGTATTCGTATTTGGCTGCGCGCGTTGCCTCCTCGGCATCGTCCCCATGCCGGTGCTGCCTGGAAAACCATTTCTTCCGCTTCGTGATCACGCTCACGTCCGGCTGCTGTTTCAACCATTCGCTGGTGCCATCCTCGCTGCCCCTGTCCACCGCGATGATTTCATATTTCCGGTCTCCGATGAGTTTACGGACCTGTTCCACGAGAAGGCGGACGAAAAAATACCCGCCGTTTGTAACTGTAATGACGCTGACTGGACGCAACATGATGACTTAATGTCCTGAAGCAATTCGCAATTTTACAAAGGTTTGGAAAGCAAAAAGACGGCGCAAAAGTTTTGTAACCGGATCAACCACCCCCAACACCCTGTTTTTTTGCATGTATTTCCCTGTAGAGCGCAATGAATTCCCCGGCTTGTTTTTCAAAGGAGTGCTCCAGGGCAAGCTCCCGCGCAGCGGCATTCATTTTTTCCCGCGCGGCATCGTCCAGCATCAGGGCCATTTTTTCAGCCAGGGCGAGGTGATCGGCAGGATCGTCCACGGTGTAGCCGTGCACCCCCTGTGTCATGAGTTCCGACGCTCCATTGAAGCGCGTGGTGATCACCGGCAGTCCGGATGCCCACGTCTCCAGGGTAAACAGGCTGCATGGGTCGTACCAGGTCGGGAGCACTCCCACATCCGCAGCCGCGAAATAGGGCATCGTATCGACGCTGCCCGGAAGGGTGACACACGCAGCCGCTCCGGATTTTACTGCGAGACGCAGGTAAGGCGCATTTTTGTCGCTGCCCGCGATCACCAGGTGCACCGGCTTGCCTTGTTTTGCAAGGTGGGCGGTGGCGCGGATCAGCGTGTCGGCATTTTTCAGGCGCGGATTGCGTGCCAGCATGAAAAAAAGCACCTCGTTCCTGAGGCCAAGCTGTGAACGCAGCCGCTGGCGGTGTTCCGCCCGGTAATCCGGGGAGAATTTCTGCAAGTCCACGCCATTATAGATCACGCGCATTTTATCGTCCGGGAGATGATGCAGGGTCTGCAAGTGCGTTTTAACCATGTTCGACACGGCGATGGCTAGCGCCCCGGGACGCGCATACTGGCGGCGCTCGATTTCATGCAGTTCACGGTGCCGTTTTGGCTTCCAGAATGAAAACCTCCGCCAGCGTGGAATGCGCAGCAGGTTGTGCTGGAATGTGGCGAGCGGTGAGCCGCCTTGCAGGTGGAAGATGTCCGCATGCCAGCCCACGCCCAGGTCGTGGATCACATCGAACTGCTGCATGCGCAGGTAATGCTCAAGTGCCTCCGCGCGCTTCAGCCGGGACCGGGGCATGGTCCCTACCGCATGGGCGGTGATGCCCAGCTCGCTCACCGAGGGATGAAATCCAAACGCGACAACATGGACGTCGATCTCGTTGTTTTTCAAAAGCTGCGTGAACTGCCATGTCCACGATTCCAGACCACCCTTGCGCCAGTCGAGGCGTTCAAGTACGAGGGCAACTTTCATCGGCGGGTGGGATTCTTTCCAGCGGTCATTATTTGATCTTTTTGATTAACGTGGGGGGACAATATCGAGTCAAGCAAATGCGCGATCTCGCAAGGCGCGGCGGCAATAGAAGCTTGCCTAAAAAACGGCGGCGAATAGTTTTGTAAAACCGCCATGGAATCGATGACGCCAACATGAAATTAAAAGATAAAAGAGTGCTCGTAACCGGCTCGGACGGATTTATCGGCAGCCATCTCGTCGAGCGTTTGATCGCGGAGCAATGCAAGGTCCGGGCGTTTGTATTTTACAACTCATTCAACTCCTGGGGCTGGCTCGACACGCTGCCGAAGGAATTGCTGGACCAGATCGAGATCTTCGCCGGCGATATCCGTGATCCACACGGTGTGGAAACCGCCATGGAAAACTGCGAAGCGGTCTTCCATCTCGCGGCTTTGATCGGCATCCCATTTTCGTATCATTCGCCGGATTCCTATGTGGATACCAACATCAAGGGGACGCTGAATATACTCCAGTCGGCGCGCAAGCATGGCGTGGAGAAAGTGCTGGTGACATCCACATCCGAGGTTTACGGCACGGCCCGTTACGTTCCGATCGACGAGGCGCATCCCTACCAGGGCCAATCCCCCTACAGCGCAACGAAGATCGGCGCGGACCGCCTTGCGGAATCCTATTATCGTTCCTTCGGTCTGCCGGTGGTAATCGTGCGTCCATTCAACACCTACGGGCCGCGGCAGTCCGCGCGTGCCGTGATTCCTACCGTGATTTCCCAACTGTTGACCGGCGCAAGCGAGATCAAAATGGGCAGCCTCGAACCCACACGCGATTTCAACTACGTGAAGGATTCCGTGAGCGGTTTCGTGGAGATCGCGAAATCGGACAAAACCGTCGGCGAGGAGATCAACATCGCAACGGGCACTGAAATTTCCATGGGGCAACTCGCCCGGGAATTGATCGCGCAGGTGAATCCGAAGGCGACAATCGTGTGCGAGGACTCCCGCGTCCGGCCCGAAAAATCGGAGGTGGAGCGGCTGCTCGGATGCAATCACAAGCTGCTGTCGCTCACGGACTGGAAGCCTCGGTTCACCCTCGCGCAAGGCCTCGCCGAAACTATCGAATGGTTGCGGGTGCCTGCGAACCTGGCCCGCTACAAAACCGGAATTTACAATATCTAAACCCTCATGAGAGCCATCATTCTTGCGGGAGGAAAGGGGACGCGGCTGAGACCTTACACGATCAGTCTTCCGAAGCCGTTGGTGCCAATCGGCGGCGAAATGCCGATCCTGGAAATCGTGATCCGGCAATTGGCCAAGTGTGGTTTTACACGAGCAACCGTTGCCGTGAACCACATGGCGAACATCATCCAGGCCTTCTTTGGCGACGGCTCAAAGTGGGGAGTGAAAATCGATTACTCCCTGGAGGAACAGCCGCTGAGCACCATTGGGCCATTGACGCTCATCGACGATCTTCCGGAACATTTCATCGTGATGAACGGGGATGTGCTGTGCGACCTGAACTATGCCGGATTTCTGGAATATCACATCCTCCGCGGCAACGACATCACCGTCTCCTCCCACAAACGGGAGGTGAAAATCGACTACGGGGTCCTCGAGTATGATGAGAGTCATTGCCTCTCGTCTTTCTCGGAAAAACCGACCTACCATTTCGACATCAGCATGGGCGTTTACTGCATCAGCCGTCGCGTGATCGAATCACTTGAAAAAGGCAAGCCATACGGGTTTGACAATCTGATGCTCGACAGCCTCAAAAACGGACGGAAGGTGGAAATCAGGCCTTATGACGGTTACTGGCTGGACATAGGCCGCCCCGAGGATTTTGACAACGCGAACGAGAATTACGATTCGATCAAGCAGAAGTTCCAGCTATGAGTCTTCGGATTCTGGTTACCGGCGTCAGCGGATTTACCGGGCGTCATCTCTCCGAATTTCTGAATAACAATCGTCAACACGACCTGTATTACACCGATACGGCTTTTGGAGGCGCCGACATTTGTCGGTGCGATCTCCGCGATCCTAAAATGGTGTTGGCGACAATCGAGGAACTAAAGCCTCAGCAGGTTTATCATCTCGCGGGAAGTTTCAGCCAGGACTATGAGACGGACTACGCTGCAAACGTATTGTCCACCCGGAATATTCTGGAGGCTGTCCTGCACAGCAAACTCGAAACACGTGTCCTGCTCGTTGGCAGCGCGGCGGAGTACGGCGCGATCCGTCCCGGGGACAATCCGGTGAAGGAAACGCAACCGTTGAATCCCGCGAGCGTGTACGGCCTTACCAAGGCGTACCAAACGCACCTCATGAATTACTATGTTCAGGCGCATGGGATGAATATTGTAATGGCTCGCCCATTCAATCTTCTGGGACGCGGACTGAACAAAAGTCTGTTTGTGGGACGCGTGTACGAACAGATAGACGCTTTTAAAAAGGGAGAGATCAGTTGCATCGAATTGGGCAATCTCGATTCCTACCGGGACTACGTGCGGGTTGAGTCTGCAGTGGAGGACTACGCGCGGATCATGGAGCACGGCGAAACCGGTAACGTTTATCATGTAGCCAGCGGAAAGCCTGTCCAAATGCGGGAGTTGCTCGCGCAGATTCTGAAAGAGGAATCGGTCCCGTTCGATAAAGTCCGCGAAGACGCCGGAAGGAATCCGGGCAAGTTCAACGTCCCTTCGATTTACGCCGATGTCTCGAAAATTGAAGCCCTTCGTTCCGCCATAAATTCCATTAAATAGACGGTCGCTCTGACACAATGCCCGACGCATCCAAAATCCTCCACCTTCTCGCCTACGGGATATACCTCGCTTTCACAGCGGTTGCACGGCTCCTGCCGTTGAAGCTGGTGTTCCTCGCCGGCCAGGGATTGGGCACGCTGGGCTGCTCGGTTTTTACGAGGCGTCGCAAGGTGGCTGAGGAAAACCTGATGCTTGCTCTCGGCATGACGCAGGAGGAAGCGGCAGCGATGGCCCGGAAACATTTTGGGAATCTTGGGGCGAACATGCTCTCGGCAATCAAGATTGCAACGATGAGCGACGATGAGATTCGCGAATGCGTGACCGTGGAAATCCCGCCGGAGCTGGAAAAAATTGCCAGGACCCCGGGTGAAAAAAAAGGCTGGGTCGCAATGATCAGCCACATGGGTAACTGGGAGGTGTTCAGCCATCTCTCGCCGCTTTTTCCGTATTACAAATATGGCGCGGTCTATCACAAACTCGCGAATGATTACGTGGACCGCCATTTCAAGAAAACCCGCGCGGTTTCCGGTGTCACGCTTTTCGACAGGCGGGAGGGATATTTGAAATGCGTCTCCTTCCTTCGCTCCGGAGGGGTGGTGGGTGTGCTGGTCGATCAATATGCGGGATTGCCCGGCACCTGGATGCCGTTCTTCAACCGTCTCACGTCCACGTCCACGCTGGCGGCGACACTGGCGCAGCGGGCGGGGGTGGAGATCGTGCCGATTTCCATCAACACCACGGGGCTGGCCCGCTGGCATGTGAAGGTTTCGAATCCCATCGAGAATAACGAGAGCGCGGAGATCCTGACCGCAAGGATCAACAACGAACTCGAAAAACAGATTGCAGCATCCCCGGCGGACTGGCTCTGGTCGCACAACCGCTGGAAAACACCGCGCTGGGTTTTCCTGTTTACACGCAGCGGCAGGCGAATCTTCTATCCACCGGATTACGACAATTCGAAACTCATCCCGTACCGCATCCTCATCCGTGCGGTGGATCAACTGGATGAAGCGAAACTCAGCCTGCCGGCAGTGCGCGCCATCAAAAACGGCAGGCCCGATGTGCATCTTACCATCGTGGCTTCAGCGACATTCGCGGAATTGTGGAAAGGCGTGAAGGAGGTGGATGAGGTGGTTGCCGTCGGTGACGAAGAGCCGGCAGCCGGGGTGGGGGAAAAGATCAGGCGCCTTGGACGCTTTGACGCCGGCATTATTTTCTCCCCGGAACGCCGCGCAGCGGAGGAAGTGAAGGCTGGCGGGGTGCCATACCGCATCGGGCCGCCGCATCGCTTCCTTTTGAATGACTGGAAGAATTCTCCCGGCCTGCCCGATCCCCCCGAGCGTGGCGCGGAGCGTTACCGCAGGATCGCCGAGGGCATCGGGGCTGACATGGATTGATCCGTCGGGGGAGCAGCTTGGAATGGAAGCTGCTTAATTTCAATGGCGAGACTGCCCGTCGATATCGACGGGTTCGAAAACCATGAAAAATCATCGCGACATTCAAGCGCCCATCAAGCGTAGGAAGTCACGGCTCTCAGTGATGAAGACTCAGAAGCTACTGACTGCCGCCCTGCGCCTGTGGGAGCTGAAACATAAAAACCGCTTCTGAGTTTTACTCGGAATAAGGTTTGAAATTTGGGGTGCCCGGCGCTCCAGGGGAGCTTATCCCCCTTGTTCAAGCCTGATCAAAACGCGCCACTAGTGGCCGTTAGAAGCTGGCTTTGTCGTCAGCCTCCAGCCACTGGAATAAGGTGGTCTTATACGGATCAAGCCCGAGCTTTTTGCACTCAGCAATGAAAAAATCCTTCTTCCCGGGATCATTCACCATGCTGTACGCTTCCGCGCCGTCTCCCCAGGTCTTGATCTCTTCGGGCGTCTTCGGTGTACCGTGGGTATCCAGCCATTTTGCCAGCGCCTCATCTGCCGCGCCTTTTTCGACTTCTTTCTTGAAATCCGCGCCCTTCACGCCCTTGAATCCGAATAGGATGTTATCAAGCGGGCAATCGTAATGGTAGTCGCCGATCTTGCCCGCCAGGTCGGCGCGGCATTTGTCGGTGGTGCGCCCGAGGATCACGTATCCCCCGATGCGGATGCGCGGGCTGCGGGGCGCTTCTTTTGAGAGATCTTTGGAGGATATTATAGACATAGGTATCCATTCTTTCGTTTGGATGACGGTCGCTGGATGCCGTCGCCGGCAATTAGTGGATCCTGTCGCGGTCGAGCTCGACTTCAATGCCTATCGCCATCAATCCCGCAAGGCAGAGCGCCACCGCTGAACTGCGCGCGACTGATATCTTGTCATCGCCGAAAGCGGCATGCCACTGCCCTTTGTCGCGGAACATCTGCAAGGGATGGAGCGCCGTGTTGATCTTCTCGATCACGGTCCATGCAACTCCCATGTCGGAGGAGTAGGGGCGGTAAAGCTTGATCTGGACGATTTCCGTCGATGCCCAATCGACTTTCGGCAGGTTCATCTGCTCCTTTTTCTTGCGCATCGCCTCCACCGCCTCGTATTCCGTCTCAAAGCGGAGCACGGCGTGCGCATCCTCCCAGTAAACCTCCGGCACTTCGCCAGCCAGATGCTCGCCGACCAGCGCATCAAGCTCACGCAAGGTGGCGATCCGCACTCTGACCGGGTTGTTTTCCATATACATGCGATTCAATACGGGCGGGACTGTATCAAGTCGTCCTGAAAAGGAAATTAAGATTTTTTTATCGCGCCTGTTCGCCTGGCGGCTTGAATTCCACCACGCGGAAAGGAATGCCCGTTACGGGCCGTCCATTGATCGATACATCGATGGAATAAAACCCCGCCCGGTCGAATTTGATGTGCTGGAGATTGAACACGACGTTCCGCGTGAAAAACACGGCATCATCCGGGATATTGATCTCCAGCGAGCCCTCGATGGGGGGTACGATCGCCTTGCCGTCTTCATTCACGATATTGATCTTCACGGGGAACACTCCCTCGTCGTCCTCCCGGAAAAGCAGGCGCAGCGCGATGCTGCATTGCGGGTGGAGGAAGGGGAAAGTGTGCGACATGATCGTGTCGAACGTGCCGATGATGCACAATTTTCCGTTGTAGTCTGCGGCGGAGTCACACAGCGATGCGATCTGGATTTCCATGGGTTATTTTTTGCCTTTCGCCGGAGTCTTCCAGTTTTCCACGAGTTCCGCCAGCGTGCGTATTCCAAATCCCGTGGCGCCCCGGCCCAGGTCGGCGCGGTCCCGCCCGATGCTGGCCATGTAGGCGATGTCGATATGGGCCCACGGGGTCGTTTCCGCGAATGTTTTCAGGAACGCCGCCGCCGTGCATGCCCCGGCGAGCCTGCCGCCGCTGTTTTTGATGAGCGCTACGTCGCTGCGGATCTGGTCATCATATTCCGGGTAGAGCGGCATATGCCAGAGGCGCTCGCCCGTGGCACCGCCTGCGGTGAGTAACTGCGCGATCAAATCGTCCGACGTGCTCCAGAGGCCTGCCACGCATTCGCCCAGCGCCACTCCGCATGCGCCGGTGAGGGTGGCAAGGTCGATGATCGCTTCCGCGTGCTTCACCTTCCTCGCGTAGCCGATCGCGTCGGCGAGCACCATGCGACCCTCGGCATCGGTGTTCACGATCTCGATGTGTTTGCCATCGTAGGTGGTCACGATGTCTCCCGGCCGGTAGGCCGTCGGCCCGGGCATATTCTCCGCGCTGGCGATGATGCCAACAACGTTGCGCTTCAGCTTTAGGTCGGCAATCGCCGCCATGGCGCCCAGCACGGCGATGCCACCGCTTTTGTCGAAGATCATTTCCTCCATGTCGCCCGCCGGTTTCAGCGAGATGCCGCCCGTGTCAAACGTGATCGCCTTGCCCACGAGCGCGATCGGGGCCTGCCCGGCATTTCCGCCGCGATGCTCCAGGATGATCATCCGTGGGGGACGCGCGCTGCCCGCGCCCACCGCAAGCATCCCGCCAAATTTTCCTTTGCGCAGCGCCTTCTCGTCCAGCACCGTCACGCGCAGACCCTTTTTGCGGGCCAGCTTGCGAGCCTCCTCCGCCAGCGACGCGGGATAAATGAAATTGCCCGGCTGATTGCCGATCTGCCGCGCATAGTTTGCAGCTTCGGCAAGGATTTTCCCGCGAGATCCGTCACGTTTTGCCCCGGCGAGCCCTGCCTTGGGAACAACCACGCGCAGGCTCTTCATCTGCGCCGTTTTCGTAGTCTTGAATTGCTCAAACCGGTAGTCCGCCAGCACCGCCCCTTCCACGATCGCCCCCGCGAACCGGCTATATGCCGCGGCATCGAAGATCGCCTTCGTTCGCTCGAGCTTTTTCAACGTCATGACCGCCGTTCCGGCGGCTGAACGGAGAATTTGTGCATCAATTTTAGAGTTATCGCCGACACCCACCGCGAGCACATTCTCCTCCCGGAAAAACGATGTTGAATTAGGTTTTCCTGAAAATTCGGATTTGGAAACAGGCGAGGGAAGGGAGTTGCGCTCCGAAACCGGAACAAACACAACGCGGGTTTCCTCCTTTTGAGGACGCGGATCAGTGGTGAAAACAAGGTTCATGCAGTCACAGGTTAAGGGGTTTGCCGTGAAGTTAAAGCAAAGGATTTCATCCAACCCGCTACACACTGCCGGTAGCATGAATTCACGCCACGCAATGAACCCCATTGCGTGGTAAATCTACAGAGAGGTGTCCGGGTTTTACAGCGTTACACGCCGGATTTTAATTCCGTCATCCCCCGGTTCGGGGACTCTCACTGCATCTTGCCGTAAATGTACAGCACGATCAGCGCGCCGATGACGGACATGATGAGCCCTGCGGGGTGGACCGGCTGCCCTTCCTTTGGCTTCGAGATAAGCCGGCCGATGAATCCTCCGACGATGGAGCCGACGATGCCGATCAGCGTGGTGGCGATGAATCCGAGGTGCTGCCCGCCGGGCATGATGGCGCGGGCAATGAGTCCGATGATGAAACCGACAATGATGGACCAGATGATATGGAGCATATCGTTCCTTTCAGTTTGGAGGGTTTGAACCGAAGACTAGTTCCAAGCCTTGATCAAGGCAAGACTGAAACGGATGTTGCTACAGACGTATATTTATTCCGGCAGGTTTCACCAGGAAACCCATGGGGGATTGCTCAGAGCGTAACAGTTCCTTCCAGTTGAATGTCCTTGATCGAGGAGCCAACCATAATGCGGAATGCGCCCGGCTCGAGGTGCCAGTCTTTTCTTTCCGTGTCGTAATAAGAAAAAGCTCTTTTCCCAAGGCTGATGTTTACCACTTTGCTTTCTCCGGGTTGGAGAGTGACTGATTCAAAACCCTTGAGTTCACGCAGGGGCCTTGGAACAGAAGATTCGACATCGCCGACATAGACCTGCGCGATTTCATCGCACGCCAGCTTGCCAGTGGCCTTGATGATAAATGACACATCGACCCCGCCGGTTTCATTGGGTGTCAGCGAAAGGTCGGAATACCCAAACGTGGTGTAGGAAAGCCCGTGTCCGAACGGAAAGAGTGGCTCAATATCATGTTTGTCGTAGTGCCGGTAACCGCAGAAGATTCCCTCCTCGTAGCGGACATCGAAAATCGGGACGGGACGGGTGATGTAATTTGGACTTTCATACCATGCACCACCATCCGGGATGTAATTTTTATAAGCGGCGGAATCCTGCCACCGCCGCTCGATGCTGACCGGGAGTTTGCCGCAGGGGTTCGTGAGCCCGAGTAAAATCTCCGCAATCGCCAGCGCACCGTACTCGCCCGGATACCAGCCATGCACCACTGCGCCCACTTTATCCACCCATGAGTCCATGGCTATGCCGCCCCCGGCAAAGATGACCACGATGGTGTTTGGATTTGCCTCGGTACAACGGCGGATGATGTCTTCCTGTTCCCACGGGAGCTCAAATGGCCGGTCTCCACCTTCATGTTCGATCTTTGCGTCAAATCCCACGCACAGGATCACCGCATCCGCCGAATCCATGCGGCTCTCGCTGCGCACGATCTCAAGGTCGGGCGCAAGTTCCATCATGGAGCCAAGAATACTCTTTGCATCAACTACATCGACCTTCGCCGCGCCGCCCCCGCTGGTCGGGGTGGGGGCCGCAAACGGCCCGAGGATATTGATGCGCCCTGACGTCCGCGTCAGCGGCAGGAGATTGTCCCGGTTTTTCAGCAGCACCGTCCCCTTGCGCGTGATCTCCAGCGCGATTTCCTTGTGCTCCGGGCACCGCCTCCGTCCTTTCGGCGCCGCCTCCTGCATTTTCTCGATGTCGAAAGTCCATTTCAGGATCGCAAGATTCTTGCGATCAAGCTCCTCATGCGTGATCGCCCCGCGCGCTAACAAATCCTTGATCGCGCCCGGCGTCCACGCCTTGCCACCCATCATCTCCAGGTGCAGGCCGGCATTGAACGCCTTTTCCGCGGACCATATCCCTTCCCAGTCCGACATGATGAGGCTGTCGAATTTCCATTCTCCAAGCGTGATATCAGTCACCAGCCGCCGGTTCTCGGCGGTGTATTCGCCATTGAGAAGATTGTAGCTGGTCATGACGGAAAGGACCCCGCCTTCATGGATGGCCGCCTCGAACGCCGGAAGATAAATCTCCCGCAGCGTGCGCTCATCGACCACGGAATTGCTGGAGCAGCGATGCCAGTCGGAGTTATTGGCCGCAAGATGCTTCACCGTGGCCGCCACCCCCTGCGACTGCGCTCCTTTGATGTATTCGCAAACGAGCAGCGAGGTAAGAGCCGGGTCTTCCCCGAAATATTCAAAATTCCGCCCGCACTGGGGCACCCGGTAAATATTCACCCCGGGCCCAAGCAGCACATCGATCTTTGCCGCGCGGAACTCCGCCCCCACCGCCTCGCCGTATGCGCGAGAAAACCTCCTGTTCCAGGTCGCGGCGAGCGAAATCGTCGCCGGGAAAGCCGTCCCGATCACATCCTTGTCACGCAGCCCCATCGAGGCATCCGACATCTGGATGCGCCTCACCCCCAACCGTGGCACCCCCTTGGTAAACATTGCATCCACGCCCGAAATGAGATCGATCTTCTCATCCACGGTCATCTGCTTCAGGATATCCAGAGCCTTGCCGGCACAGTCGTTTGTCTTCATAGATTTTCGCGGGTAGGGAGGTTTCGATCTTTGCAACTTCAGGATTCAGGTCAATGAGAACCTGCCGGATTGGCCTCACTCCAAACACCGCAAATTCCATTGACTTTCCCTCCTGCGGCACCAACGACCATGGGGCATGAAAATATCTCCACCTGCCACGCCGGTTTGCCCCAAGGGAGCTTTCTGCCGGTCATCCATCCGGCGATGGAAGCCGGAATTTCCTAAAACCATGACAATCCTTGACGTTACAGAGAGTCGGCAAAAACTCCACAGAGAGATGTACAGCGCCAAACTCTCCTCAATCTTGACAAACCTTGACAATTTCGGGAGGGAACGGGAACTCCATTCGTCCCCGGATTCGCACGTGGTATTTGTCAATTGTGATCGGTCAGGTCGGCAGTTATCATTTCGCGCGATGGAGGCATCAAAATGAATTCCGCAACGACTGGTAAGAAACCATTGCTGCGGGTGCTGCATATCGGCATCACGGGCCGGGGCCGCTGGCCCTTGCAGCATTGCAATGAATCCACGGGGTTTGCCTCTACAGCGTTGTGCGATTTAAACGCGGAGGCTTTGGAAAAAACACGACTGGAATTCGGATTGGATGCCGCCTCCTGCTTCACGGACGTGGACAAGGCAATTTTCGATGCAAAGATTGATTGCGCGATAGTCTGCACCCCCACCATTTTCCACGTGCCGATCGGCTTGAAGATGATCGACGCCGGAATCCCGGTGCTCATTGAGAAGGGGATGGCGCCCGACTGGGATTCAGCCACCCGTTTGGTAAATGCCGCGACCGGAAAAAAAGCGGTGGTGGCCATTGCGCAAAATTACCGCTACGCCGCCATGGAGCGCACGCTATGGCGCGCAATCCATGATGCGGACTTCCCGGCATACGTGGGCGAAGTGCACCAGATCACGTATTCTGAGCAGCGGGTGCGGCCCGTCCCGAATACGCTCAATTACCCCTTTGCCTCGGTCTGGGACATGTCCTGTCACCACTTCGACAATCTCCAGTACTGGCTCGGCCCCGTGGAGGAGATGACCGCCTTCAGTTGGAGCGCAAAATGGTCCGCCTACAAATACGACAACAACACCTCCGCCCACATCGTCTTTGGCAACGGCGCGCGTGTGCATTACATCCACACCCACGATGCAGCCCGCATCCTCAGGGAGATCGAACTGCACGGGGAAAGGGGAGCCTTGTGTTTGCGCGATGGGAAGCTCTGGTTCAACGAGCGCCCGACAGAAAATTTTGGGAAGCGCCCGCTGGTCGAGGTGCCCTTCGTCGAGGCGCACAATGAATCCGACATGCTGCTGGATTTTCACGCGTATGTCACGGAAGGCATCGAGCCCGGCATCAGCGCGCAAAACAACCTTCAAACCATGATGGCGTGCGAAATGATGGTCCGCTCCCTCTCTCAAAAACGAACGCTCCACCGCAGCGAATTTACGACGCACCCATGAACACAAACCCCATCGGTCTCATCGGCGGCATCGGTTTGACGGAGGTCACGGTCTATTGTCAGCGGCCCGCGCCGGACGGCGTTTTCTCCGGCTGCCCCCATGTGCATGCGGTGACGGACGAGGGGTACTTTGTGTTGCAAGGCCACGGCTCGGTCGAGTTTCACGACTTGAAAAATGGCTACAGGAAGCTGCCATTGCAGCCGGGCCACTACGTTCATTTTCCACCGCTGATCATGCACCGGCTGGTCTCGGACGATAACCTGGTCATCCTCGGCATGATGGGCAACGCCGGCCTAGCCGAGCGCGGCGAAGCCCGGATTTATTTCGGCCCCGAAGTCGATGCAGATCCCGCGCGTTTTGAAGAATTGATGACCCTGCCCAAGCGCCTTGGCTTGGAAGGCGCGCTCCAGCGCCGGGATGCCGCAGTGGCAGGCTACCGGCATCTCATGAATCTCTGGCAGGACGACCGTGAGGCGTACTACAAGGAACTGCGCCGTTTCTTTGAAACCCACAACCGCGCGATGGTTTCCAAGGGCCCGGAGTTTCTGTTGCAGGTGCAGCAGGGGCCTCTCGCATGGGCAGAGACGACGATGGCCCGCATCTCCCAACTTCCATCGTTTTCATCGGAGGAGGTTCCGGTTTTCATGAACCGCCGTGGCAGCGAAAGCGCCTTCGGGATGTGCGGTGTGCTGCGACCGATACTCTCCCTGGAAAAAGTGCCTGAAGCGTTTTAACGCAATGAAATCTTACACCCCTATGTTGGAGAAACCGCTCCATTTTAATTTTGCGCAGGATGTCATGGAACGCTGGGCCCGCGAGCGTCCCGAGTCCATCGCGCTTTGGTGGGTCGATGACGCCGGCGGCCGGGAAATAAAATACACATTCCGCCGAATCGTGGAGGAATGCCTGCGCGCCGCCAGCTTTTTCCAGGCCTGCGGCATCCGGCGCGGCGACCGTGTCCTGCTGGTGCTGCCGCGCATTCCGCAGTGGTGGATCGCCATGCTCGGTCTCGTCCGCCTCGGCGCTGTGCCGGTGCCCGGTACGCTGTTGCTCACTGCGCGCGATCTCTTGTATCGCATCGGCGCGGCAAAGATAAGCGCCGTCATCACCGATGTGGACGGAGCCGCAAAACTCCCGGATTTTTCCGGCATACGCATGGTGGCCGGAGGGGAGCATCACGGCTGGCTTGATTTTGACGCAGGCCTCCGGAAATCAAATGCGGAGTTTGAATCGGAACTGACGCGCAGCGACGATCCCGGCATTATCTATTTCACGAGCGCCACCACGGGGCATCCTAAGATGGTGCTCCATACCCACGCGAGCTACGGCCTTGCCCACAAGCTCACCGGACAATACTGGCTCGATCTCGGGCCGGAAGATGTTCATTGGAACATTTCCGATCTCGGGTGGGGGAAGGCGGCATGGTCCAGCTTCTATGCTCCGTGGCACATGGGCGCGTGCGTGTTTGCGATGAACACGCGTGGAAAATTCGATCCGCTCAAGACACTCGCCACCCTCCGGGATTATCCGATCACCACATGGTGCGCGCCTCCGACTGCGTTGCGGCTGATCATCAAGCAGGATCTGTCGCAGTTCCGGTTTCCGCGCCTGCGCCACTCCGTCACCGCCGGCGAGCCGCTTAACCCGGAAATCATCGCGCAATGGAAATCCGCGACAGGCATGACGATCCACGAAGCCTACGGGCAGACTGAAACGATCATGCTCATTGGCAACTTTCGGTCATTTGGTGGCGAAGTGCGTCCCGGTTCCATGGGAAAGGCAAACCCCGCTTTTAAAATCGCGTTGCTCGATGAACATCTGAATGAACTGCCAACGGGTCATGAAGGGGAGATTGCCGTGCGCGTCCTGCCTGACAGGCCGGTCGGCATTTTCCAGGAATACTGGCAGAATCCCGAATGCAATGCCTCGCAGTTCCGGGGCGATTGGTATCTCACTGGCGACCGTGCCACACGCGATGCGGATGGCTATTTCTGGTTCGTGGGCCGGAAGGACGATGTTATCAAGAGCTCAGGCTATCGCATAGGCCCGTTCGAAGTGGAGAGCGCGTTGCTCGAGCATAAGGCGGTCGTCGAAGTTGCCGTCATCGGAAAGGCGGATGCGGTGCGTGGGCAGATCGTCAAGGCATTCGTGGTCTTGCAGGCTGGCTGGAATGCGGACGATGCGCTCAAGGATGAATTGCAGCGCCACTGCAAACAAGCAGTGGCGCCGTACAAATATCCGCGTGAAATCGAATTCGTCGCCGAATTGCCAAAGACCACCAGCGGCAAAACACGCCATGTGGAATTGCGCCAGCGTGTCGATTACAATTGAATCACACGCGCCGTATGAACATTCCCGATGGCCAGAAGCTCATCGAGGATTTTCTGGTCAGGCGCGGTATCAAGATTCAGCACCGTGAGGGCACGCCCGCCAGCTTCATTACGGCTCAGGGACATCCCTGCGATATTGACCTTGTGGCTGCCAAGCAAAGTGCCGAGCCGGCCTACGATGCCGGGCACGTCGTCGTTTTCCAGCACGAGCAGGATGCCGCTCGGAGTAGCTTCGACGGGACGGCTGTTGACGCGCACGAGCCGCGGCGTGTGGCCGAAGAACGTGCCCGCAGCCGACGTCTTCGATTCGCCGCTGAAGACGGCGACATGGAGCCATTCGTTGAAATCGGTCTGCTCGCTCGACTTGACTTCGCGCACTTCCAGCCCCAGCCCCTCGGCCATGGCACGGACATTGACGGTATTGACATCATCGCCGGCGGCGGAACGGAGGAAACCGGTGAGGATTGCACGGGTGATGGAGTCGGTGGGGAGATCGTTTGCGCCACCACCGTAGGTGATGACGATACGGTCATTCCGCTTGGGAGCGAGTTGCGCAATGAAGCGGCCGAGCTTGTCGCCCAGTGTGAGGTACGGCTTCACGAGCGCGAATGTCTTCGCGTCGATATTCGGCATGTTCACGGCATTGCGAATCTCGCCGTCGATGAGCGCGGCCCGGATCTGCTGGGCGACTTCGATGCCGACATTTTCCTGCGCCTCCGCTGTCGATGCGCCGAGATGCGGCGTGAAGACAATGTTCGGGAGATCACGCAGCGGGAAATCAGCAGGTGGCGGTTCGACTTCGTAGACGTCGAGTGCAGCCGCCGCGACGTGCTTCGATTTCAATGCTTCCAGCAGCGCCGCTTCCTCGACAAGGCCGCCGCGCGCGCAGTTCACGATGCGGACGCCTTTTTTACAAAGCGCCAGCCTGCGAGCATTGAGCATGTGGTTCGTCTCCGGCGTGGAAGGCATGTGGAGCGTGATGAAATCGGCGAGTGGCAGAATGTCGTCGAGATTTTCGATGAGCTCCACCTGCAATGAACGTGCGCGACTGGCCGAGAGATACGGATCATAAGCGAGCACACGCATGCCGAATGCCATGGCGCGGCGCGCCACCTCGGTGCCGATGCGTCCCATGCCGAGAATTGCGAGCGATTTCGCGTAGAGTTCCACACCCTCGAAATTTTTGCGGTCCCATTTGCCGGCCTTCACCGTGGCGTGGGCCTGGGGGATGTTGCGGGCGATTGACACAAGCAGGGAGAATGTGTGCTCGGCGGTGGAGATCGTGTTTCCACCGGGGGTATTCATGACGATAATGCCGCGCTTGGTGGCGGCCTCGACATCGACATTATCCACGCCGACACCGGCGCGACCGATGACCTTGAGATTGGTCGCGGCGTTGATCACTCGCGCATTTGCCTTGGTCTGGCTGCGTACGACCAGTGCGGAAAATTGCGGGATGATTGCGAGGAGCTCATCCTCTTTCAAACCGGTTTTGACAGTGACATCGAGTGCGCCGCCGTTAGCGAGTTCGCTAACGCCGCGCTCCGAAATGGGATCAGCAACGAGTACTTTTGGGACGTCCATGAGAACGGAAACCTTATGTGGCGGTGGAGAATGGTGTCAAAGAATTATTCACGCATGGACAATTATTGGGAAAGGAAGCGCACCAGAGAGCCAGTTGCCACGAAAATAGAGAAACGCTGCCGCATGTCCACGATCTCCAGCCGGGTGCGAGTTACTCCGGGACGGTAACCTCGCGGACGTAGATATTAATGGTGCCATCCTTGGCACGGACGACGTCACGGACCTCAAACGGGCGCATATTGTCGCGGGACAGCGTGGAGCCTTCCGCGGGAGGCTGGTAGCCTGCGGGGAATTCCACAAGGATACGGGTGGAACTGCGCTCGAGCGGGTTGATATTCGTCAGGATGCCGCCTTTCGACCGGAGCACGGCGCGGCTTTCGCCGGATGCGGTGACTACAAACTGCCCGCTCAAATAGAGCCTTTCGCCGCCTACGCCGCGTTCAGCCATATCCGCCACATCGTTGGTCTTCACAAGTCTGCCACGAGGCATCTGGCCCGGGCGGAATACCTTCCACGATCCCCCTGAAGTGGCGGTGAGCGGAGGAGTTTGTTTCGCCTCCAGAAACGGCTGTAAGGGCACATTCGGATGATCAACCGCGACCGCTCCCGGTGTGGGCGAGGGCATAACCGTCTCCGGTGTAATTCCCAAAGCGGGCGATGGAAGTGGGATCGGCGTAGTATTTTGCGCCACGGTCATGGCAGGGGTGGCGGTCACCCGCGCAGGGTTGGGTGTGGCCTGCGCAATAACCGGCATGGGAGTGGGAGTAGGGGTGGAGACGGGTTGCGGTGGCGGAGTGGCAGGAACGACCGCCACGGCTGCCGGATTGGGGGTGGGCGTATGTCTCGATGAAGGCGGGGGCGTCCCCATGGCGATCGGAGGCAGCACCCGGATCAACTCCGCATTGCCAGGCGTAGCGGAGGCGGCCGGTTGCTCCGGATTTTGCTCTGTCGAAGGGGTGGGGGTGCGGCTGGCGATATTAACCCTGCCCGCTGCCGGCAACGCGGAAGATTTGACGATCGGGACTCCACCCTCGAGGTGCAGGCCGTTGGGTGGTTCAAGGCTGAAACTGCCGCTTCCCTGTTTCAAAGCATAGGTGCCATAGAGAAGAGGCACCGCAGTCAATTGCAACCGCCCGTCCTCGAGTTTTTCGACGTGAATGATCGCGGAGAGGTCGAGTGTCTTTTCCAGTTTGATGTCGAGGCCGGGCATCAGCATCCGCTTCAGTTGCGGCACGGTGGAGTTATCCGCCGTGTAAACATGCTCGACCAGCACCTGGGGGTAATCGCTCGCCTGTGCCAGCGCGATCACGCCGGGTGAAAAGAGATCGTTCGCCTTCAATTCATTCAAACTGAGGATTCGGAAACCGCCGATGAGGTAGGTTACTAGCTTCTTCGTGTCCTGGTAATTGCGGATGTAGTTGCGCAAAAGCTCGGCGTTTTCCTGCTGCAACTGGTAGTCGGGCATGGTGGAAAACTTTTCGTAAAGCTTCTGCGGGGTCAGAAACTCCCCGGGGGGCGCTGCTGTAAGCTCAAAGCGCTTCGGAGGATCGAGCTTCTTGAGTTTGACGAGGATTTTGTAACTCTTCGGGTTCTCGGGATGGCCGAACACGTAGAAACTGCCCAGCCAGCAGGCCAGCGCAAAACCGATAAGCAGGAGGATGAAAACGGTCCACGCAAAAAGATTGTCGTGCCCCTGGGGGCCGTGGTCGTAATCGCGCCTGAAAAAATCGTCGTCCATTTAAAGAGGTGAAAAGTGAATCGTGAAAAGCGGAACGGACATGGGTAGCGGGAACCCTGCCGGTTGCGAGCGAAATTTTTGGCGATGGCCGCCCACCATTGAGCCTTTCACCGGTTTAGTGCGCTTCGTGAGCTTCTGTCCCGGCCTCGGTCTCAGTTTCAAACGACGTGCCGCAGCCGCAGCTCCGGCGGGCGTTCGGGTTGTTGATCTTGAACCCGGCACCGGAAAGGCCGTCTGCGTAGTCAATGACCGAGCCGCGAAGATATTGCGCGCTGTTTTGATCAATGAGCACCTGCACGCCATCGCGTTCGATGATTTCGTCACCCTCTTTCTTGCTGTCCATGGTCATGCCATATTGCATGCCTGCGCAGCCACCGGATTCGACAAATATGCGGAGCCCCTGGCCGGACGAGTCAGGATTCTCCTGCATCAGGGTTTGAAGTTGCTTTACTGCGTTGTCGGTGACGGTGATCATTTGTGTCCCCAAGGTATCGAATCACAGGGGTGAAGTCAAACGGGCGGGAATATTCAATGTGGATTTCAAAACCGGGCCGCGAAAAATAACTGGTGGCGAGTATTGGCGGGGTTTAAAGTTCCTGCCAAGTCGCCAGCCCCGAATTCCTGGTGACAAAACTCCACACACGCGACATGGCATGCAAATGCGATATCGTGTCACCGCAGCGAACGAATCTTGGACAGTTCCACCATGAAAGGGAGGTAAAATGAAAAAGATCGAGGCAATCATCCAACCGGACAAGCTTGACGCAGTAAGGGAAGCACTGAACGATTTCGAGATCAACCTGATCACGATCACCAAGGTGAGGGGATTCGGACGACAAAGGGGGCAGAAGGCAATCTTTCCCGGCAGTGAATATACGACGCATTTTTCCCCAAAATTCAAGATCGAGCTCGTGCTCAATGATTCCGATGTGCACGCGGCCAGTTCCCTGATCGCCAGACGGGCCAAGACCGGGAGGATTGGCGACGGCAAGATATTCATTGTCCCTGTGGAGAATCTGGTTCGTATCCGCACGGGCCACCGGGGTGAACAGGCGGTCTGAATCTGACTTCCCGTTGTTCGCGACGCGTGTGATTGGCAGGCGGTCCCTTTTGTGATACGAAAGGGGCAACTCAACCCCCAGCCGGTTTTCCCCATGAAAACACTAAACTATCAAAGTTATCTCAATCTGCCGTCTGTTGCCGGGGTCTGTCCGCTGGAGGAGGCTATGCGGCCGGGGCTTTCCGTGGAGCAATGTGTAGGCAGGCTCAAGCGTTACCATTATGCGTTGAAGCGGCTGCACGGAATTTTCACGGCCCGTATCACGGCGGAGCCCATCTATGAATTGAAAACGGCGTTCAGTCTGCACGCCTATATTTGCTCCGAGCACGTCGCGGCGCTGCGCAAACGGGTGGGGGAAATGCGGGAACCCCCATTGGGCCTTGATGTCGTGCCGGACGCAAACCTGGAAATCTTCTTCGACGAAATACTCGGCGCTCCTACCACGGAAGAATTGGTTTTCGGACTTTACGGAAAGGCGATTCCCGCCCTCGCCCGGGCGCTCGAACGGCATCTTCAAGATACCAATTGGTTGGCCGATCACCCTTCAGTGAGATTGTGCCGGCTTGCGCTCTTTGAGTTGAAAGACCTTGCGGAATTCGGACAAAAAGCGCTGGCGGGCCTTGGGGTTGAATTGCATAACGGACAAACCGACTGGTCTGTGCTGCTGGATGATTGTCTCGCGGCGGCTTGCGGCTTGGGCGGAGGCGATAAACTCACCAAAAAAACGATCACGAGGATTCATTCCGCCAAGCCTTATGTCTACGACCCCATCCCCAAACGGGACGAGCGGTTTCCCGATCCCTACAACATGGGAGTAAACGCCGAGGCGTTTTTATATACTCCAGAGTATCCGAACAACGCCAAGACCTTAATGATGTTTTACAAGAGAATACGTGAAATAGATGTGCCCGAAATGATGGCCAGCATCCTCACCGAGACGAAGGGAAAATCATGGGATTATTACCGCGACATGAGCCGCCAGCTTTGGGACGAAGCGCGCCACGCGATGATGGGTGAAGTCGGCTTCGTAAGCCTCGGGATTGACTGGCGGAAAGTGATGATCAACTTCACATGGTCGCTCGGTTTGAACACTCAGCTTAAGCCATGGGAGCGTCACGCAGTGCTTTATTATATCGAGCAGGGACTCATGCCTAAGACCGGCAAACGCTACGAGTGGGAAGTCGGTGTCGCATCGCAAAATCCGCTCTCCGGCTTGTTTCAGGATTACGATTGGGCCGACGAAGTGCTGCATGCGCGTATCGGGAGGGACTGGTATGTGTCGGAGTTCAAGAACGCGCAGGAGGCGGTCAAATACGGCGACGAATGCTGGTCAAAAGTACTCATGGATTGGAATTCCTACCGCCAGTGCGGTCTCACCGGACATCGCAACTGGTGGCCCGAAATCTATCTTGCGGGCTGCAAACACTGGGGAATCGAGCCCGACCCCGAGATTCTGGAGTATTCCACGACCTACGAAAAGAAGCGTGCCGACCTCAAGGAATTGCCCGTCTCGGCGTAGAAACGCACTTGTTTTGGAAAGCCTCTTTCCCGATGATACGGGAAGATGAGCCGCATACACCTCCTGCCCGAAGAAGTCGCCTCGCAAGTCGCCGCCGGCGAAGTGATAGAGCGGCCAGCCTCGGTGGTGAAGGAGTTGGTTGAAAACAGCATCGATGCGGGCTCCCGTAAGATCGAAGTGATGATCCGGCGCGGAGGCGTTTCGACCATCAGCGTGGTGGATGACGGCATTGGCATGGATCGCGATGATGCGCTTCTCTGCCTGGAACGGCATGCTACCAGTAAAATCCGCACCGGCCACGATCTTGCCGCAATCACCACCCTGGGTTTTCGAGGTGAGGCGCTGCCCAGCATCGCCAGTGTCTCACGTTTCCGGCTTGCCACACGGGAACGCGATGCGCTTGTGGGGACAGAGGTGATCATCAATGGCGGCAAAATTGAGACAGTGCGTGATGGTGGCGAAGCCCCCGGCACGCAGATCGAGGTGCGTTCGCTTTTCTATAATCTTCCGGCGCGGCGCAAATTCCTGCGCTCCGAGAATACGGAGTCGAGCCATGTCGAGCAGCAACTCCATTTGCAGGCGATCGGGCATCCTCATATCGGATTTGTTTTCGTGAACGATGAAAAGCCGGTATATCAACTGCCTGCGACGCCGAATCTCATCGACCGCATCCGCGACCTGAGCGGACGAGACCTGGCGGAGCAGTTGCTGGAAATACGGGGTGGAGGAGGAGACGGTATCTCGGTGAGCGGATTCATTGGCAAGCCCGGCGTGAGCCGATCCACCCGCACACAGCAGATTATTTTCATCAACGGTCGCGCGGTCGAAAACAGCACGATTCATTATGCCCTGCGCGAGGGGTATCATACCGCGTTGATGAAAGGGCAGTATCCCGTGACCTATCTTTTCATCGAGATGGATCCCGCAGCCGTCGACGTGAACGTGCATCCTGCAAAGCGCGAGGTCCGTTTCCGCGATCCGTCCACGGTGAGGGAGATTATCGTGGAAAGCATCCGCAAGACCATCGAGTCGGGGCGTAGCGAATGGTCGAAAACTTTTTCACCTGCACCCGCGGGATTGCCCGTGGCCCAGCCTGCCCGGATTCCCGAGGAAACATTACCGCTCATCGAAGCCCGGGAACAGGTGACACTACGGCGCGACTGGTCGTCGCTGCCGCTTCAGAATGATACGCGACAGGCAGCTAGTGTTATTGCACGGGCGGAACAGGCGATGGTTGCCACTCCTGTTCCAGTGCCGGCGGCAGCGGCACCACGAACAAACGCCGATCCTCAAAATTTCCGCATCCTTGGTGTGCTGGGAAAATTATACGTCCTCATGGAAAATGAGACGGGCCTCGTGCTTGTCGACCAGCACGCAGCACACGAGCGTATCCTGTTTGAGGAACTGCGCCGACGCATGGAGGACCAAGGGGTACCATGCCAGCGGCTGCTGATGCCGCTCACGATCCAGGTGAATCCCCGGGACAACGACTGGATTTTACAGAACATCCCCACACTCAATAAAATGGGGATCGCCATCGAGCAGTTTGGCTCAGGCACCTTCAAGATCGATGCCCTCCCCCAGTTCATCAAGACCGGTGATCCGCTACAACTCATCCGCGACATCATCGACGAACTCCGCCAGACCAGTGACAGCACCTCGAAGCTGCGGTTGGGCGAGGATGTGATCGCCACCACTGTCTGCCGTCATGCCGTGAAAGCGAATGACTACCTGAGGGAGCCGGAACTCGTGAGGCTCGTGCAGGATTTGCTTGCTTGCGAACTGCCCTATTGCTGTCCCCACGGCCGCCCGACAATGATCCAGATTTCCTATTTGGAATTGGAGAAAAAATTCGGACGAAAGGCCTGAATTACCCCGGTTCGAAAAATTGAATGACACTCCACCGGAGTTAAAAATCCGGCGGAGTTTTCATCTGCGAAAGCCTGTTACGCGAGGGCGAGAGACTTGATCCGTTGCGCGGCTTCTTCAGCTTTTGCGCGGCTGTTGAATGCCGAGATGCGGAAGTAACCTTCGCCGGCGCTGCCAAATCCGCTGCCGGGCGTGACCACGATGTTGGCCTCGTTCAGCATCAGGTCAAACATGTCCCAACTGCTGATGCCGGGGGTGCGGACCCAGATGTAAGGCGCGTTCACGCCGCCAAAGACTTCGAGATCAGCGGCCTGGCATGCTTCGCGCAGGATTTTTGCATTGCCCATGTAGTGCTCGATGAGGGCCTTCACCTGCTGCTTGCCTTCGGGTGTGTAAAGGGCCTCTGCGGCGCGCTGGACGATGTAGCTTACTCCGTTGAATTTTGTGCTCATGCGGCGGTTCCAGAGCGGATGCAACGGCTTCTTCTCGCCATTGCGTGTCTGCGCGAGCAGGGTCTTTGGAACCACTGTAAACGCGCAGCGCGTACCGGTGAAGCCACCGTTTTTTGAAAAACTGCGGAACTCGATAGCGCATTCGCGGGCTCCCGGGATTTCATAGATGGAGTGGGGGATGTCCGGTTCGCTGATGTAAGCCTCGTAGGCCGCATCGTAAAGCAGGATTGCCTCATGCTGGAGCGCATACTCGACCCAACGGGTCAATTGTTCGCGCGTGGCGACTGCGCCGGTCGGATTGTTGGGAAAGCAGAGATAGACGATATCGACCTTTTCCTTGGGAATATCGGCGACGAAGCCGTTCTGTGCGTTGCACGGGAGATAAACCAGGCCCTCGTATGCGCCGAATTCGTTCGAGGGGCCGGTGTGTCCGGCCATAACGTTGGTATCGACATATACGGGATAAACCGGATCCATAACAGCGATGAAGTTTTCATGGCCGAGAATGTCCAGGATGCTGCCGCAATCACACTTTGATCCGTCTGAAACAAAAATTTCGTCGTCGGCAATTTCAAGGCCGAGGTCGCGGTAGTCGTTCTGCGCAATCGCGTGGCGCAGGAACTCGTAACCCTGCTCGGGGCCGTAACCATGAAATGTGTCGCGGCTTCCCATTTCGTCCACTGCCTTGTGCAGCGCAGTGAGCACGGCATTGGGCAGGGGCTCGGTGACGTCGCCTATGCCGCAGCGGATGATTTTTTTCGCCGCCCCGGGGTTTTGCTCGCAGAAGAAATTTACGCGGCGGGCGATTTCAGGAAAGAGGTAGCCGGCGCGCAGCTTGAGATAATTGTCGTTAAGGTAGGCCATGGATCAGGGTGTTTGCTGTATAAATGAGCAGGAGTTGAGAGCGCAAACTCTCAACTCCCGGCTCTCAAGATTCAATAATATTTCGCTTATGCCTCGTAGCGCTTGGCGACTTCGGCCCAGTTCACAACATTCCACCATGCCTTTAGGTACTCAGGGCGGCGGTTCTGGTACTTGAGGTAGTAGGCGTGTTCCCAGACATCGTTGCCGAGGATCGGGGTCTTGCCTTCGGAGATGGGGTTGTCCTGGTTTGCTGTGGAAACGATTTCCAGTTTGCCGCCGCTCACGACGAGCCAGACCCAGCCGCTGCCGAAACGTTTGACTCCGCCGTCCTCGAACTTTGCCTTGAATTCATCGAAGGTACCGAAGGTCGATTTGATTGCCTCCGCGAGTTTGCCCGTGGGCTCCTTGGGGCCGCCGGGGGTCATGATCTCCCAGAACATGGTGTGGTTCACGTCGCCGCCTGCATTGTTACGGACTGCGGGGCGGATTGCTTCCGGCACTGCGTTCAGGTTTTTGATCAGATCGAGGGAGCTCTTTGCTTCCAGCTCGGCATTGCCCTTGATGGCATTGTTGAGATTGGTGATGTATGCCTGGTGATGCTTGTCGTGGTGGATCTCGACGGTCGTCGCGTCGATGGTGGGTTCCAGCGCGTTTTTAGCGTAGGGTAGGGGAGGTAGTTCGTGTGCCATAGTGTTTTGTAATTTTGGGTTTGATTGACTCTAGCTGACGGAATTCCACTTTGCGCGGTTAATCCGCGCTGTAAAACGACTTCGCGTGGAATGTTCCGGAACGATAGTTCGCATAGGTCGCCAGTGCAAGCAGAGGCCAGTTGTTGCGATACATGTCGTATTTCAAATAGAAAACCTTGGGGAAGCCCGTGCCGGTGATCTCGGTCTCCGACCATGAGCCGTCACGGTTCTGAGTGTGCAGCAGATAAGCGATGCCGCGGCGGATGCTGCGGCGGTCGAGTTCACCGCATGCGCAAAGGCCCATGAGCGCCCATGCGGTCTGCGAGGCGGTGCTCGCGCCTTTGCCCTTGAGGGATGGATCATCGTAGGAGGCGCAGGTTTCACCCCAGCCTCCATCCTCATTCTGGCAGCTTTCCAGCCAGTCACGGGCGCGGATGATCCAGTCCTGCTGCATGTCGGCGCCGATGGCGCGCAAACCGCGCAGAGCCTGCCAGACGCCATAAATATAATTCACGCCCCAGCGTCCATACCATGAGCCGTCTTCTTCCTGCGTCGATTTCAGGTACCTGAGGGCACGGCGGACGATCAGGCTATCACGGTCATAACCAATGTAGCCGAGGAGCTCCAAGGTGCGGCCGGTGAGGTCGCTGCAGGTGGGATCCAAGATGGCGTTGTGATCGGCAAAAGGCACGTCTTCAAGCCAGGATTTGGTGACTTCCTTATCGAAGGCACCCCATCCACCATTATCACACTGAAAACTTAAAAGCCATCCTAAGGCTCTCTCGAACATCTCCTTATAATTTTCGTTATCCTCTGGTTTTACGAGGCGGAGAGCCATCAGCACCATCATCGTATCGTCGGTGTCCGGGTAGTAAACGTTATTAAATTCGAACGCCCAGCCACTGCCTTCTGGATGCGGATTTTTCTTCACCCAATCGCCGCGCATCCGCACTTCCTTGGCCTTGAGCCAATCGGTTGCTTTCGTAAGGGCGGGATGAGACGCGTTGAGACCGGATTCAGCCAGGGCGATGATATTGATGGCCGTGTCCCAGACAGGCGACAGGCAGGGCTGGATACGGAAATCCTCCGGATCATCCACAAACAACCCTTCGAAATCCTTGATTGCCTTGAGCAGAAGGGGATGCTTCTCGTCATAACCAAGCGCCTTGAGCGCAATGATGGAATTGAGCATCGCGGGGAATACTGCGGCAAGACCGTCGCTCCCTTCGCCCATGCGCTCCACCATCCATGCCTCGGCTTTTGCGAGGGCGAGGCGCCGGAGTGGTTTCCATGAAAGCTTGTGCAGCCCTTTCAGTGCGGCGTCGCAGCGGAGAAAAAAGTTGCGCCACGTAAGCAAGCGCTGGTCGCGGTCGAGGGAGAAATCCTGCTGCTCGGTGCCGACCGGATAAAGTTCATGCAACTGCATCTCGGCAGGGAGCTGGCGGGTGGGCTTGAAATGGTTGATGATCGCCAGCGGCATGAGCATCGCGCGGCTCCACGAGGACATCTCGTAGATGTTGAAAAACATCCAGTCCGGGAAGAGCACCGACTCGACCGGGATCGTGGGCAGATATTTCCAGGGAAACTGCCCGAGTAACGCGAGATAAAGCTTCGCGTAGGTGTTCATCTGCGGGATGCCGCCCAGACGGAGAATGGTGGCGCGGGCTTCCTTCATCCATGGGGCATTCGGCGAATGCCCGGCAAGTTTCAGTGCGAAATAGGCTTTGACGCATGCGTTGATCTCGCTCGGTCCGCCCACGTAAATATTCCAGCCGCCATCCGGCAACTGTCGCCGGCGGATGTGCTGCACGCATTTTTCCTGGAGGACGGGGTCGATCGCACCGTCCCAGTGCATGAAAAGGATGTAGTCGGAGCAGAGCGTGCTATCGACCATGAGTTCACCCACCCAGTAGCCTTCGGGATTTTGCAAACGCAGTAGATTCTGCTGCGCAAGGCGGATGCCGTTTTCAAGATCACGCTGATCCTGCGGCGGCGTGTTCTTTTGAACAAATGCGTCTCTTACAAAGTCGTCCGGGCTTTGTGACATACTTGAATACAGCTGAAAATACTAGGCTGAGACAGTAACGGGGGCGGCGGCCTGCGGCGCTGGCTCCGGTTCCGCCGGTGCCTTGTTCCCGGTGAGGTGGCCGTTGCCACTGCTCACACCGGTGTAGGCATTCACATTCACGCCTTCAGGCACAGGCTTTGGCTTGCTTCCGAAATTGTATTTGATGTTCTTCCAGGTGTCGCCGGATTTGCCGTTCAAGCCGAGGCTTGCGGTCGGCTCGTAGCCGCAATGCACCATGCAGTTCTCGCAGCGCACGTCCTTGGCAACGCCATCGACGACGCCGTAGTTGTCCCACTGCACTTTTTCCAGGAGCTCCGCGTAGCTGTTGTAATGGCCGTCGGTCATCAGGTAGCAAGGGCCCTTCCAGCCGCGGATGTTGCGGGTGGGGATTGCCCATGCGGAGCAGGTGAGGTCGCGCTTGCCGGCGAGGAACTCAAAATAGATCGGTGTGCCGAAGAAATTGAACGTGCGGCACCATTCCTCGAGCTTGCCGAATTTCTCGATCGTCATCTTGCGCGTGAGGAAGAAGTTTTCCGGCTGCAGGTTCAGGCGGGTGATCATGTCCTTCTTAGCGGCGTCGTATTCGTAGCCGGGCGAAATCGTGTGGCCATCGATGCCGAGAGCGGAGAGATACTTGTACATCTCCTCGATCTCGTGCATGTCGGTTTCCTTGTAGATGGTGGTATTAGTCGCCACCTGGTAGCCGATGATCTTTGCCATCTTCATGGCGAGGATGCACTCCTTGAATACGCCTTCACGCTCAACGATGAGATCGTGGGTGCGCTCCAGTCCATCGAGGTGCACGTTCCAATACATCCACTGGGACGGGGCGATGACCGGCTTGGCGGCGTCTTTCGGGCCCTTGCGGACCTCGTCGGCGTCCTTGGCGCTGATCAATTCCTCGGAAAGCAGCACCTGAAGCTTTTCCTCAATCGCGGCTCCCTTGGCGGGATACTGCGATGCGAGGTATTCACGCATTTTTTTGCGCATGAACATCGCATTCGTGCAGATGTAAACGATACGCTTCTGCGCAAGAATCCCGTTCACCAGAGCCTCGATCTGAGGATAAATGAGAGGTTCGCCGCCGCAGATCGAGACCATGGGGGCATTGCACTCCTCCGCGGCGCTGAGGCAGTCTTCCAGTGGGAGCAAATCCTTCAAGGAGGTGGAATATTCACGGATACGGCCGCAGCCGGTGCATGTGAGATTGCAGGTGTGGAGCGGCTCGAGCTGAAGCACTGTGGCAAACTTTTTCGTCCCGCGGATCTTATTCCCTACAATGTAAGATGCGATCTTGGATGTTAAAGCTAATGGAAATCTCATAATTTTTCGTGAATGAACGGGCAGATAGTAACGATAAAATTCCGACTGTCAATAATACACTGGTAAACGCAAGTGCCTCATCAGAGGGACTTCAGGTAAAAATCTGCAGCTTGAAAACCCCTGGAAAAACGATTTTTCGGGACGGTTGAAAGAATAAGTGGGGCTAATTTTCATGGCCGTTGGTATTTGCGGGAGAAAACGATGGTGATTTCTGTGCCTGGCGTGTTCAAGACTTGTAATGATTTGTCATGTTATTTGGGGTTTTGCCGGCTGTTTATGGGGATGTTTTATGCACTTTTGGGGTTGGAAATGCACCCTTAGACGCAACCGGAACAGGTCTGTGTCTCTGTAATTCGGGCAAATGGGGTTGTTTTGGCATACTTTGGCGGAATTTTGTCCCAGGGAGGGTGGGTGAGGATCTGTGCGGGGCCGCCGTAATGTTCAAAGTTCCTGGTTCAATGTTTAAGCCGCCCACTTTTTGCTCGCCCACCCACCGACCACAGCTATTCCTCGGAGAACAAGTTAAGCCTCCTGCCTCCGCCCACGGCGTTGCCGCCCTCGCCCCACGGCCTCTCCCGAAGTCGAGTATCTCGCTTCGCTCGGCTAAAGTTGGCGTTGTGGGCCGGGAGTCTGGCTCATTTGCCGTGGGCGAACCGGGCGTGTGATGCAATGGATCGGATGCTGATTTCCGTGCCAGTGGAATCCACTGGCGGAGTATGCCGATATGACTTTTGTAGAACGATCTCATGCCCCACGGTCGTTGGTGCCGCGGGAGGGAAAGTCAAGGGAATTTGGATGGCTGCGGTGGGCAGGACAGAATTTTATGACTGAGCCCATTTTTCCTGATTTTGTGTCGTTACTAAGGGGCCAAGTGACAGGTGATGGGCGTCGGGTAAACATGCATGATTTCGAGTGTCAGAGGATTGGCGCCATGAAACCGGATTATTCGGCTCGTCAACAAGGCCCTATGTCATATTCTGGCCGGCGACTCACTACATTCCGGAAACCTCCATGCTTGATATCTGGCATAATCTCTTCTTCCGGTTCATCAGTGCGTTTTACTTTTCCGACATCAAGTTGATTCATCCGGAGCGTATTCCTGAAAGCGGCCCAGTGTTGTATCTCGGCTTGCACAGAAACGGCGCCGTGGATGGTTACGTCTATCACCGGGTTCTTCCCGCGCCTGTGTTCATGATTTCGACACAGCTTCTCAAGAACTGGTTCACACGCATCTTCTTCGGCGGCATTGCCGTCACACGCGGCAAGGACGAGGGCAACCGGGCGCTCAACGATGCCGCGTTGCACCGTTGTCTCCAACATCTGCGTGACCGCGGCGAATTGTTCGTATTTCCGGAAGGCACCAGTTCGCTGGCTCCGCGCCATCTCCCTTTCAAAAGTGGCGCTGTATGGCTCCTGCTGGATTATCTCGCCGCAGGTGGCCCGCCCATCCAGGTGATCCCGCTCGGCATCCATTATGAATGCCCATGGGCTTTTCGCGCCAGGGTGGAAGTCGTCGCAGGGTTGCCAATTTCCACCGCGCTTCCCGCCGGTACCAGCCGCCTGGATTCCATTCATATTTTAAAAAGCCGTTTTCAATCCGCCCTGGAGGAGGCAGGCGTCAATGTCGTCTCGGCGGAATACCAGGAGGTGATCCAGCGCATTGCCTATGCCTCAACGCTGGCAACATCTCGCTCCTGGTTCAAATCTCTCAAAGCGCTGGAGCATGAGGTTCCGGAACCTATCCTCTCCGCATGGAAAGCCCTGGAGCCGGAATTACGCAACCGGAATCTCCTCTACCACCAGGGCGTACCATTATTCCCCATGGGATCGCTGGCATTGTACAGCTTGTTGCTGCTCGTATCCGGCCCTGTGGTCGTGGCGGCAATCCTGCTGAACCTGCCGCCGTTTCTGGGAGCGTGGGCTGCCGCCGGGAAATTCCCCGATGACCGCAACGTGATCTCCCTTTGGAAAATCCTGGCGGGTGTGCCGTTGTTCATCCTCTGGGGGTTGTTGATCACATTGGTACTCTTCTTCAGCGGAAAACCGTTGCTCTGGGTGGTTTATGCCCTGCTGACATGGGCCGGCCTTCAACTCTACTATCGCGTCAAGAAACTTGCGGTCGCGGTTTACAACGGCATCCGTTACCCGAAACTCCGCCCCGGCGTGCTCGATTTTCGCAGGATCGTGCTGGAATCCCTCCCCGATGAACCCGCATAAATTCCCGCGATTGCTCCCGCACGAAGTTTTCTTCGGCCTCATGCTAGTCATTCTTTGGGCCCGGCTGGCGTTCGTCGCCGGATTCCCGGGCGGTTATACTTTATTTTACGCAGTGGCGATTCTACTCAACGTTGCGGCCATCCGGCTCGCCCGTTCACAGAATCCCATGCGCCAGCGCCTGGGGCTGCTCTATTATCCGGTGTTCATGAACCTCGTTTTCATGAGTTTGAAGGGAAGCATCCCCTTGCTCCATCCGGGCCGCATGGATGCTTCGCTGCACCGCATCGACTCAATGCTCATCGGCACTAATCTCAGCATCCGGCTACAACCATTCGTCCACCCCGTGTTTACGGAGTTTTTCAGCTTTTGCTACATCCTGTTCTTTCCCTACCTGCTTTTCGGCATGGTCATGGCTTTCGTAGGCGACCTGGAGTTATTAAAACGCTTCTGCGTGGGGCTTTTCAGCATCTACGGTATCGGGTTTCTGGGCTACTCACTGGTGCCAGCCGCCGGCCCGTATGTGGCGATGGCGGACCAGTACACGGTGTCTCTGGATGGTTGGTGGATCACTCATTGGAATGCGGCAATCGTGGCGCGCGGCTCCAATGGCGTGGATGTCTTTCCAAGCCTCCACTGCGCGGTCTCCAGTTTCCTGTTGTTTTTCGACCGCCGTCACCGGCCATGGCGTTTCCGTATCTATCTCGTCCCTTGTGTTGGGCTCTGGCTTTCCACGATTTATCTGCGATACCATTACTTGATTGATATTGTGTGCGGCTTCGCGCTCTCCGCTTTCGCGCTATGGCTCTGCAGGCGTTATTCCTCAAAAACCCCGGCCCCTTCTCAAACCCATCATGAAATATACCCTGGCCTTCCATGAACCGCTTGCCGCGAAACTGGATTTCAGCGGCGGCAAGGGATCAAATCTCTCAATCCTCACGCAGCGCGGCTTCCCGGTGCCGCCCGGTTTCATCATTTCGGCGCAGGCATATCGTGATTTTATCGCGGCAGGCGGCGAACTGCTTCGCGGCGTGGATGATTTTCCTTTCCACGATCCGGGCGCGCTCCGGATTGCGAGTGACCGGTTGCGGGGAGCACTGGGACACCTTGCGCTTCCCACCCCGGTGGTTGAGGAAGTCCTCGGGCAACTTGCCAATTTTCCCGCCGGGCAGGCCTTCTCCGTGCGCTCGTCCTCGACGATGGAAGATCTTGCCAGCGCCGCCTTCGCAGGCCAGCACGAGACTTATCTGAACTGCACCGGCCCGGAACAAATCATCGAAAAGATCAGGGCGTGTTTTCTTTCACTCTGGTTCGACCGCGCCATTGCCTACCGCCATCAACAACATTTCGACCATTCGCTGGCGGCGATGGCGGTGGTCGTGCAAACGATGGTACAATGCGATGTCGCGGGCGTGGGTTTCAGCATCAATCCGGTAAACGGCAACCTTAACGAAATGGTTTTTGACGCAAACTTCGGCCTCGGCGAATCGGTGGTGAGCGGCGATGGCGAGATCGATCACTTCATCGTTGACCGCTCCACGCGCGCGGTCATCTCCGCAAACATTGCGCAAAAAAGCCGCAAGATAGTCGGTGTCCAAGGCGGGATGCAGGAGGTTCACCTTTCAGCGGAGGAAGGCGCGGAATCCTGCCTTAAGGACGAACAACTCGTCCAATTGACGGATCTCTTGCTCAAGGTCGAAAGCAGCTATCGGTTCCCCCAGGACATCGAATGGGGATTTGCCTCCGGGGCCTTGCATCTTCTGCAGTCGCGCCCGATCACCACCATCCCGCCCCGCTGGACGCGCGACGAATCCGCGGAGCGTTTCCCGAATGTGATCACGCCGCTCACATGGGACTTCGTGGAAACCGGTTTTCATCGATCGTTGAATTATTCCTTCCGCCTCATGGGGTTCCCTCCGTTCAATGGAAAATGGTTCGGCATGCACGGGCATTACATCTATGGCAACCAGAATGCGGTCGAGCTTTACGGACGCCGCGCGCCGTTCATGGTGCGCACGGTGGAGGAACTGTATGCGGCAATCCCGCAGATCCGGGAGGAATACCGCTGGGTGCAGGAACTGCCGGTGATCTGGATGCGCGATCTCGATGATTACCTCATGAGCATCGGGCGGTTCCAAGCCGAGCCTCTCGGAAAAAAAAGCCTGCGCGAAGTCTGGGAATTTGTCCTCGCGGTGAATGAGCGTGGCGCGGAATATTTTCTGCCGAACATCGCGATCTCGATCACCCACAGCACCCTTTACCGCCTGCTTCACGGATTGCTCAAGATCGCTTTCGGGGTCGAAACTGCAGACTCGCTTTTCGACCGGCTCATGGCTTTTTGTGAAACCAAGACCGGCACGATCAACAAGGAACTGTTTGACCTCGCCGCCATGGTCCGTGCGCAGCCCGGATTGGAAAAGCTGCTTGGCGAACAAACCTCGCGCGGGATCATCGAACAGCAGACGCTGGAACGCTTCCCCGGCTTTCATGCGCGCTTTGACAAATTCCTGCGCGACCACGGCCACCGCGAAGTGGATTTCGACGCCTACACTCCCACATGGTTGGAATCACCATGGATCGTTCTCGATAATGTCCGCCTGATCCTGCAGACGTCCATGGACCAGACTCCAGCCGCCAAGGAGCGTGATTTAAAAATCCGCATGCAGCAGGCTGAACTCGAACTGTTACAAAAACTGCCGCCAGATTTGCACTTTTTCTTCGGGGAAATCCTGCGGCTGGCGAGGGTTTATACCAGCCTAGATGACATGGAGCATTACCAGACCACACGTCTCACCCTGCCGTTGCGCCGCGGCCTGTGCGAAATGGGGGAGCGGCTTGTGCAGCAAGGCACCCTTGCGGAACCGATGGACATTTTTTTCGCGCGCATGGCGCAGATCAATGCCGCCATGGACGCAGACTCCCCGCAGGGATGGGAGGAATTCGCAGGCATCATCCGTGCACAGAAAGCAAGCTGCCTTGCGGCAAAAACATGCAGCCCGGAATGGATATTGGGCGGGAGCAAAACTGAAAGCCCTGCCACGGGTGATTTTCTGACGGGCCTTGCAGGAAGCGGCGGGGAAGCCGAAGGCCCGGTCTTCCTGGTGCTGGGCGCGGAGGATTTCGCGAATTTCCCCAAGGGCGCCGTATTGGTAGCCCGGACGACCAACCCCACATGGACTCCGCTCTTTTATTGCGCCGTAGCCGTTATCACCGAAAGCGGCGGCCCGTTGTCACACGGCGCTGTGACCGCGCGCGAAATGCGCATCCCCGCTGTCATGTCCGTGAAAGACTCGCTCACCCGTCTGAAAAACGGACAGCGCGTCCGTGTAAACGGCACGCAGGGAAAAGTCCACATTCTTGAAATGGGGTTAGGTTAGAATGGCGTTAAGATATGGGAATTTCAGGATAAACCTGGCCATGTAGTGACGTATTCCAGCGGCCCTCCGGCATGGGGCCTATGGAGCGCTTTCTTTTCAATCGCTTTCCGATTGTAGCGGTTGGAAATGCGCGAGACTCATGTTACGCGTTACGGTGACATGTTGATCACCGTCATCATTCCTACCTTTCAGCGCCCGGATTCCCTAGCGCGGTGCCTGGAATGTATCGGACGGCAGACGCTTTCGAGGGAGCAATTCGAGGTTGTCGTGACGGATGACAGCCGTGACCTGGCGACCCGCGACATGATCGGGGAGAAATTCCCGTGGGCGCGCTGGACGCAGGGGCCGGGGCGTGGCCCGGCGGCGAACCGGAATCACGGAGCCTCGCAGGGTGAGGGGGACTGGATCGTGTTCGTGGATGACGATTGCGAACCGGCTGTTGGCTGGCTGGCTGCGATAGCTGCGCAGCGCGATGTGGATGTGGTGGAAGGGAAAACGGTCTGCCCGAGCGAACGGGACACGCCCTTTGAGGAACGGGTGGAAAATCTGCGGGGAGGAGTTTTCTGGACATGCAACCTTGCAGTCCGGCGGTTCGTTTTCGACCGGCTGGGCGGCTTTGACGAGGATTTTCTCGAGGCAGGTGGCGAGGACATGGAGTTCGCATGGCGCATTGCCAGGGACAAGCTCCATACACGTTTCCTGCCGGGTGCGCTGGTGGTTCACCCGGCGCGGAATCTGACATGGAAGCAGCTTTGGCGGCGAACCTGGCTCATCCGGTGGATGGCGCTTTACCGCCTCAAAACCGGCCAGTCTGCGCCTGCGGATGCTTCATGGTTCAGTGCGCTCGTAACGCTTGTGAAACGTGAGGTGGCGGATTTACTGCGGTCCACGTTGCACTTTCTCATGAAATTCGACCGTAGTCGTTGGTGGAGAAAAACATTCCAACAAGCGTGGAAATGGATCACCTTCCCATTGGTGCTGCCTTACCTCATGCTGTGGGAAATCCGTTTTCGCATCCAGCTTTCGAAATGACGGATATCCGCCTCAGTGTCGCTCTCATCACCCGCAACCGCCCGGATTCCCTCCGGCGTTGCCTGAAAAGTCTGCGCTCACAGGATGTGCAGCCATACGAAGTGATCGTTTCGGATGATTCGGAACAGGCATTCACACAGGAAAATCGCAGTCTGGCGGAACGCTTTGGTTGTCGTTATATCGCCGGCCCGCGGCGTGGATTGTATGCGAATCGCAATTTCGCCGCCCTGCAATGTGAAGGCTCGCATGTGCGCACCATGGATGACGACCACACATTTCCGCCGGGACACTTTGGGCAATGCATCACGGCGGTCCATGGCGATCCCAAGGCTATCTGGACAACCGGGGAGGCCGGGCTTATCGACGGGAAAATCCAGGCCAGAGCCGATACGGCGACTCAATTACATTGCCCGGGCGTTGGCGGCCCCGTGGGCGATCCGGACGATAATTGGGCGATATCCGATGGCTCGACTATTTATCCCCGGGAGATTTTTGATTCCGGCTTGCGCATCACGGAAAATTTTTCGTACGGCCCCAGTTATCTTGAATTCGGAGCATATCTTTACCATCATGGCTGGCGCAGCCGGTGTATTTCCGGCGCGTGGGTCGAACATCATCTCGATCCCACAATTCCTCCCAGGAACGATGCAATAAGCCGCCTTTACGCCAGCCTATGCTTCAATCTTTATTTTCGACCCGATGCTGTTTTGTTGTGCAGGTATCTTCTGGCAATTCTCGTCCGCAACCCGGGACTGGTGACAAGGCTTCCCGGTCTTCTGTCCCTTGCGCACAAACGCTGGTCTGTCGCCCATGAATAAGCCTCATTGGTTGCGTTTGTTGAAATTCCGGCTCGATTATTTCCTGCGTTACATCGAGGCATTTGGCCTCGCCGACGCGGTGAGGACCATCCATACAACACGCATGCGTTCGGTAAAGAAGGGAGACGTTGTCTCCGTGCTGCCTCCGGGATTCAAGAGCGAGGTCGCAATCCGCCATGGTACCTCGGATATTTCGGTTTTTGAAAAAATCTTTGTTTGGAAAGAGTATGCGATGATTGTCGATCACCCTGTCCGGACCATCGTCGATTGCGGGGGCAATATCGGGCTTTCGGCAGTCTGGTTCACGGTCGCTTATCCGGCAGCAAGGGTGATCGCCATCGAGCCTGATGCCGAAAATTTCAAATTACTCTGCCGGAACACGGAGGCATATGCGAACATTGTGCCGGTGCAGCGCGCAATCTGGAACCGGCCATGCCGGCTCAGGGTTGAAAATCCCGAGGCGGAGCCCCATTCATTCCGTTTCGTCGAATGTCCGGCCGGTGCGGCGGACGGGGTGGATGCATGTGATCTGGATACCGTCAGGAAAGATTATCAATTAGATGGCTTTGATATCTTGAAAATGGATATCGAGGGGGCGGAGCAGGCGGTCTTTTCGGAAAATTTCGACGGATGGTTGAACGTGACACGCATGTTGATCATCGAGTTTCATGGCGAGGAAAAAAAACGTATCGCCAAGGCGGCGTTATCGCGGTTTTCCTGGCGCCATTTTGTATCCGGGGAAAACGACTGCTTTATAAGATCCGGTGGAAAGGAGGAGATTGAATAATACACCGAAAATAGTCGTGTTGACGCCCGTGAAAAACGAGGCATGGATACTGGAGCGGTTTCTCGAGGTCACTTCCCGCTTTGCCGACATGATTATCATCGCCGACCAGCAATCGTCGGATAAAGGGCCGGAGGTCTGTGCCCGTTTCGAGAAGGTTAAATTTTTGAGTAATCCGAACGCCGCCTTTAACGAGGCGGAAAGACAGGTTTTTTTGATTGAAGCGGCGAGGAAACTCAGCCCGGGGCCCAGGATACTTCTCGCCCTGGATGCCGATGAAATTCTTGCCGCGGATGCGATACAAAGTCCGGATTGGAATACGATGCTTTCTGCGCCACAGGGCACGGTGCTTTATTTTGAAAAACCCGACCTGACTCCCGCAGCCGGATACTGCATCCGCTACCGGGATAATCTCCAGCCGCTTGGATTTGTGGATGACGGCGTCACCTCGCATCGTCCGCAAAAGATTCACAGCATTCGCATTCCCACTGTGGAAAATTCGCCCCGGCTGATGCTAAATGGGATCAAGATTTTGCACTATGGCCCTGCGCGGAAGAAGGCCCAGCTTGCGAAAAACCATTATTATTCCGTGCTGGAAAACGTGGCGGGCATAAATCCGGTTCACCGGAGGCGCGCATTTTACGGGGAAGCGCAAAGCAGGTGGCAGTCGCTGAAATTCAGGGAAAAAGAACACGTTCCGGAATCCTGGCTCAAGGGATGGGAAGAAGCTGGCATCGAGATGCGCTCAATACGCGACGAGGAATATTACTGGCAGGAAATCGAGGTGATACGCGCATTCGCGCGTGATGGAGCCCGGCGTTTCTGGCTCGATGATATTTGGAATTTTGACTGGGAGGCACTTCGACAGCGGGCTTTGCGCCTCGGTGTTACCGGGATGCCCGATACGCCGATAGTTCCGCCCCCGCTTGGCTTTCGCCTGGTGGGAAAGGGGATTGATGGACTCAGACGGGTCACCTCGATTCCGGGTTTTGCCAGGATCAAGAAAGGATTGTCGTATTGCCGAAAATCCAGGCGCACAGGTTGGAAGCGGAGTCTCCTGGAACTTGTTACGAAGCTTTGCAGTTTCGTGACGCCGTGCGTGTCCAAGCAGATTCTTGAGCCGCATGCGATCTTTGTCCTGCGAAACAATGATATCGGCGACCTGCTTGCGATTACGCCGCTTTTTGAGGCGTTGAAGAAAAAATTTCCCACGGCGAAAATAATTGCAGGCGTGGGATCGTGGAATCTGGATGTTCTGAAAAACAATCCTTTCGTCGATGAAATATTGCCGGTGAATGCACCATGGCATAACCAACAAACAAAGCCGCAGGGACTTTTTTCCGCGCTGCGGTACATTCTATTTTCGGGTGAAATAAATGATATTACGCGCGGTCGTTGCGCTATTGGCATCGACGTGCTGGGCAGCGCATTCGGCTCGCTTCTTCTCATGAGGGCGGGCATCCCATTCCGGCTGGGGGTGAGAGGGTACGCAGGAGGACAATCCGCTGCGCAACGATGCGTTATTTATGATGGGAATGTTCATGTGGGACGGGCTGCAATGGGCTTTGCGGAACTGCTCGGCGCGACGGATTTGCCGGAAAACAGACCTCAAATTTACCTCGATGAACAACCGTCTTCCAGCGGGGCCATTGTCATTGCGCAGGGTGGGGGCTTTGCCGAAAAATGCTGGCCTCTTGTGAATTACATGGAACTGGTGCGGTTGCTGGCCGGAAGAAAAATCATTGTGATCGGTGGAAAAAACGATGTGGCAGCCGGCGCAAAACTAGCAAGCGCGGGAGCGGGCATTGAGGATGCCACGGGCAAACTTTCGTTGAGAGAGACGTTTGGGGTGATTGCGGCATCGGCGCTGGTGATATGCAATTCCAGCATGGCGATGCACGCCGCCGCCGCTTTTCGCAAACCGTCTCTGGTGCTGCTGGGGGATTGGATTTCCTCCGCAAGCGCTCACGCCGCGCAATGGGGTTATCCCGAATCGCGTGTGCTCGGGAAAGATCGCGGGCGCGATCGGATTTATTCCCCTGAAGAGGTTCTTGAACTGGTAAAACAGCAATGAAGATCGCTTTCATCACGGGTTGTCTTGAACCGGGCTATGACGGAGTGGGGGATTATACCACATTGCTGGCCAGGGAATGCGAACGGCTTGGCCACGAAGTGTGCCTGATGTCATTGAATGATCCGCATGCAAACGCAAGGGAATCCAATGGCAGCCGGCTGAGGCTGTCATCGTCGCTTCCGTGGGCAGAGCGGATCGGGAAGGCCCGGAGTTTTTTGACATCATTCGGCGCGGACTTTGCAAGCCTGCAATTTGTTTGTTACAGTTTTCATCCCCGCGGCCTGGATATCGGTCTGGCGTCACGGTTGCGTTCGATCATCGGGGAACGACCTCTTCACATCATGTTTCACGAGCTGTGGATCGGGGCGGGCAAAGGGACGCGGCTTAAAGAGCGCATCTTTGGAAATTTGCAACGTTTCGGCGTGCTTCGCATTATCCGGAAGGCCAATGTTCGTGTTGTGCATTCGAGCAATGCAAGCGGAGTGGCTTTGCTCCGATCGTGTGGCATTCCAGCTTCCGTGCTGCCTCTCTTTGGCTCGATTCCCCTGCCTCCACCGGAGCTGGAGGAAAAACTGCAATCCGGAAATACACTGACCTTCGGGCTGTTTGGCACGCTCCACCCTGTATGGCAACCGGAGCCTTTATTTTCAAGACTCCAGGCGATTGGCAAACAAATCGTGGTTGCACACATTGGCACGATTGGTTCCGGAGAAGCCCTTTGGAACAAGCTCACACGGGATTACGCCGGGATCATTGAGTTCAGGCGTCATGGTGAACAGCTGCCGGAAAGAATCGCGGAATTTTTCCGCAGTGAAATCGATTTCGGCATAGCGACCACCCCGTGGGCGCTGATCGGAAAAAGCGCAACCGTGGCGGCTATGCTCGATCACGGTCTGCCCGTGGTTGTAACTCGCGATGACTGGCAAATCGGGGATGCGGCATCCGTTCAACCGTCATCGCCATTGCTTATCAAAATGGAGGCCGATCTCGCGGAAAAACTTTCCGCTGCACGGCGGACCATGCCAGTATTGCGCCTGCCTGCCGTGGCCGCCCAGTTTTTGAGTGATATCGAAAAAACTTTTAAATGAAGATACTGATCTCATCGCATTTTTTCCACCCGAGCGTGGGCGGCATCCAGCAGGTGAGTTACACCCTTGCGCATTCTTTTGTGAAAGCCGGGCATGAGGTTGCCGTGGTCACGACAACACGCGACAAAAGCGATGTGAATTTTCCATTCAGGATCATCAGCCGTCCCCGGCCGGGACAGCTGCTGGAACTCGTGGAATGGTGTGATGTTTTTTTTCACAATAACATCAGCCTCCAGACCGCGTGGCCGCTGCTCGCGATCCGGAGGCCCTGGGTGGTTGCGCACCACACATGGATCGCGCGCATGGATGGAACGGTGAGTGTGCGGGACCGCCTCAAACAAAACGCAATCAGCTGTGCGACCAATATTTCCGTGAGCAAATCCGTGGCACGCCATCTCTCCAGTCCTTCGATAGTGATCGGCAACCCGTACCGGGATACTCTTTTTAAAAGAAATGACGCGGTACTCCGCAACCGCGACCTGGTATTTCTCGGACGCCTTGTCTGGGACAAGGGAATCGATCTGTTGATTTATGCACTTGAACTGTTGAAGAAGAAGGGGGTCAAACTGCAGCTCACAATCATCGGGGATGGGCCGGAGAGCAGAACGCTCAAACAACAAATACTGAGGCTAGGATTGCGCGACCAGGTGGAGTTTCTTGGCACCCGGACTGGCGAAGAGCTTGTGGCACTCCTGAACGCGCACAAGGTCATGGTCATTCCCTCCCGGTGGCAGGAGCCTTTTGGCCTGGTGGCGCTTGAAGGAATTGCATGCGGGTGCGTCGCAGTGGGTGCCGAGTGCGGCGGTCTTCCCGATGCGATCGGCCCGGCGGGCATCACTTTTGCGTGTGGCGACGTAGAGGACATGGCGCGAAAGATCGAGACACTGGTTGGAGATGAGGTCGCCTTGAACCGTTTCAGGGTCGCGGCGGAAGCCCACTTGCACAATCACACCGCCGGGCGCGTTGCCCGGAAATATCTGGATGTGCTGGAGGCGGCGATGCAATGATTGTTGTGAGCCATCCCACGGGGAATCAATTTGTGAGAGCCCTGCTGGCGGTGCTTCAAAAGAAACAACTGCTCGCTGCTTTTTTCACAACATTGAATGCGCCGCGTGAAAGCGTGTTGCAATTGCTGCCGCGCAGTATCCGTGAACAAATCGCGCGCCGCGCATTCGATCTGCCACGTTCCAGCGTCACAACGCGCCCAATCCGGGAAATCGCAAGACTTTTTGCCGGGGCCTCCGGCATGGATTCCCTGGTCATGCATGAAAAAGGCTGGGCTTCGCTGGATGCGGTTTACCGTGATCTTGACTACGCATGTGCCGCACGGATCAAAAGGGGGATCCCCGATGCAAGTGCCGTTCATTGCTATGAGGATGGGGCGGAGTATACATTCCACGCCGCCGTCGAGCGTGGTATGACGCGTATGTACGAGCTTCCGATTGCATACTGGGAGACCACCCGCAAAATACTGGGTGAGGAAGCGGAACGCCTGCCCGCGTGGGAAAAAACGCTTTTTGCCACAAATGATTCGTGCGAGAAACTGGAGCGCAAGACCCGGGAGATAAACCTCGCGGACATTGTCATCTGCCCCAGCCGCTTTGTTTACGATTCATTGCCGGAAAATATTCGTGCTTCCAAAAAGTGCGTTGTCGCGAAATTCGGTTCACCGGCGTCGCCGCTTAGACTGCCTGCTCCTCGCACCGGGGGAAAACTCCGTCTGCTCTTTGCCGGGGCCATGACGCAGCGCAAAGGCCTTGCCGATGTTTTCAGCGCGATGAAACTGCTGGATCGCCCTGATGTCGAGCTCGTGGTAATGGGTAAGGCATTGTTGCCAATGAGCTTCTACCGCGAACAATATTCCGCTTTCATCCACGAGCCTCCGTGCCCCCATGCTGCTGTAATGCAATTGATGCAAACTTGCGATGTGCTGGTGCTGCCATCGCTGGTAGAGGGACGCGCTTTGGTCCAGCAGGAAGCGCTGGCCTGTGGATTACCTTTGATTGTCACGTCCAATGCCGGCGGCGAGGATCTGGTGGAGGAAGGGGGGGCGGGATTCCTCGTGCCGGTGAGATCACCGGAGAAGATCGCGGAGAAGATTGCGTGGTTTGCCGATCACCGGGATCAACTCCGCGGTATGCAGGATTCCGCCAGGCGCAAGGCCGCCGCCTATCTGTGGGATGACTATGCCGGTGCCATCATCCGGGCAGGAGGTTTTGACCGATGAGCGAAAATACCCGTCCGCTTCAAATGCTAAAGCGTTTGATATGGCTTTATTTCTGGCTGCTCATTTTCGAGGGAGCGCTGAGAAAATGGGTGGTGCCGCAACTCTCGGCTCCGCTTCTTATCGCGAGAGATCCGGTGGTGTTACTGACCTATGCCCTGGCGCTTTCCCAAGGTGTGTTCCCAAGGAACGGGTTCATCCGCTGGACGCTTGTTCTTGCCGTGCTCAGTTTTTTTGCATCGCTAGGTGGGATCGGCACTCTCAAGGCGACGCTTTTCGGTTTGCATGCGGACTTCCTCCATCTTCCGCTGATTTTTCTCATACCCAAAGTTTTCGACGAGGATGATGTCAAAAAGATCGGGAAGTGGCTGCTGATCCTTTCCGTGCCGATGACTCTCCTCGTCCTGATGCAATTCCGCGCGTCGCCTGATGCGCGGGTCAATGCGGCTGCCGGTGGCGAGATTGGAGGGCAGATGTATGCGGCGGCGGGCAAGATCAGGCCGCCGGGAACATTTTCTTTCGTTACTGGAATGGTTTCATTTATCTCGCTGGTCGCGGCATATCTGTCGTGGCATTTTTTGGACACTAAAATCTATTCCCGCATCCTTGCATTCGCGGCGGTCCCGGCGCTTGTGCTTTCCGTTGCGATTTCCGGAAGCAGATCAGCTGTTGTGGCTGTTGCCCTTGTTGCTGTCATGGTGGCCTTCATTTGTCTTCGCCGGGGGGTTGCCTCGCTTGCCCATCTGAAATATGTGGTTGTGATAGGACTGGTTTGCGGAGGGATGAGTTTCCTGCCTGTTTTTCGTGAGGGGGTAATGGTGCAGCAGGAAAGATTCGAGGCTGGCGGGGGCGTTCACGAAGGTATCATCGACCGTTTTTTTGGTGAATTAATTTCCTCGCTCGACGGATTTCTGAATGCGCCATTGATGGGATTGGGCCTCGGCCTTGGTACCAATGCAGCCGCGGGGTTGGTAAGTGGCGAACGGCAGTTTTTGCTTTCGGAGGGCGAATGGGGGCGCGTAATTCTCGAGAGTGGTCCAATATTGGGTGGAGGAATTCTGATTTTGCGTTTCGCGATACTGGGTCATCTCTGGATTGCAGCGATGAGAAGCTTGCGGCGCGGGAGTTCCCTGCCGCTGCTGCTTTTGAGCGCGATGGGACTTGATCTGATAACCGGACAGTTCGGCCAGCCCACGGAACTGGGGTTCGTTGTTTTCACATGCGGACTTTGCCTTGTGCCGCCGCGGGAAAACCCAGAGCTGCCTGCCATGAATGCCGGAACGGATGATATCCGGCATGGGACGGTAAAAAAGGTGCGGGGCAGATCGGCATACGCCGAGATTCTTCACGGTGGAAAAACAAAAGGATGATATCTTGAAGATTCTCCTGCTTGCCAACTATGAAAATGACCGGCAGGAAAGCATGTTGCGTTTCGCGGCATTGTTGAAATCGAAGTTGGAAATGACGGGGGTGACGGTGGAAACAATCAGTCCGCGTCCTTTTTTCGGACGTCTTAAACGCGGCGCCACGGGAATTGGAAAATGGCTCGGCTATCTGGACAAGTTTCTCGTCTTCCCGTTTGCGCTCAAACAAAAAACTTCGCGCATGGGCGGAGATCTTGTGGTTCATATCTGCGACCATTCCAATGCGTTTTATACCCGTTATCTGAAAGCGGTCCCTCATCTAGTGACCTGCAACGATCTGCTCGCCATACGCGCGGCGCGTGGGGATTTTCCGCAACAGCGGACGGCATTCACTGGCAGGATTCTCCAGCGATGGATTCTCAATGGTCTTAGACATGCGCGGCGTATTACCTGCATTTCGGAGGCCACGAGGAAGGATTTTCTGGCGTTGTCCAGCGCTGATCCTGCGTCCGTGGATGTGACGTACATGGGTTTGAATCCCGTGTATTCGCCCATGGCCAGACAAGTGGCGCTCGATCGCGTGCGATCGCTGGCCGGAGCGGGGGACTCTTTTATCCTGCATGTGGGTGGAAACCAATGGTACAAAAACCGGGTTGGTGTGCTGGCCATCTATGCGGCGCTTGGGGATATTACGCGTAAGACAAAGCTCGTGATGGCAGGCCCACCATTTGACGACGGGATGAATGCTTTTTTGCACTTGCACCCGGCGATTGCCTCAAACGTGGTTTCTCTTTCCGGTGTGGATGACGAAACGCTACGTGCCCTCTATTCAGCAGCGGAATTGCTGCTTTTTCCGTCGATTGAGGAAGGCTTTGGCTGGCCAATCATCGAGGCGCAGGCATGCGGGTGTCGTGTTGCTGTCACAGGAAAACCGCCTATGACCGAGGCGGGAGGGGAAGCAGCCTTTTATCTGCCGGAGCCTTCGGCGAATTTGGACATTCTTCCATGGAGCCAGGCTGCCGCGCAGGTGGTAAAACTCGCATTGGGCCAGGATGAAGCTGCGCGTGGCACCATGGTGGCCAAGGGAATAAAAAATGCGGGGAGATTTTCCGCTGCGACGATGGCGCAGCGATATGTGGCGATTTACCGCGAATTACTTTATAAACCGTGATCCCATGGACCGCGCAATCCTTCACGTCATCCGTTCGATAAATCCCGCCCTCGGGGGTCCGGTGGAGGTCGTCAACCAAATCTCCAGGATCCACCGGCAGATGGGGTGCGCAGTAGAGGTTGCAACCCTCGATGTTCCCGGGGATGCGTGGGTGAAGGATTCACCGTTGCAGGTTCATGCGCTGGGCGAACAAGGTTCCGCATCCGGCGGCGGTTACGGATTCTCAGCGAAGTTCGTGCCATGGTTGAGGGAGAACCGGGGAAAGTATGATGCGGTGATCAGCCACGGCCTCTGGCAGTACAACAATGCCGGCGTGCGGGAAGCATTGCGGAACACCGGTACACCGTATTTTGTATTTCCGCATGGCATGCTGGATCCATGGTTCAAGCGCGCGTATCCGGTCAAGCATCTCAAAAAATGGATTTACTGGATGTTGCGCGAGCGGCACGTATTACGCGACGCGACCGCCGTGCTGTTCACGTGCGAGGAGGAACGGCTTCTCGCACAGGAAACTTTCCGGCCCTATCGCTGTAATGAACGTGTAATCCCGCTCGGCATAGAACCGCCATCCACGGAGGAGGCCGCACGCCAGAAACAGCTTTTCCTGGAAAGATTCCCAACGCTTCATGACAAGCGCATCCTGCTTTTTCTTGGGCGCCTCCATGACAAAAAGGGTTGCGACATGCTCATCGAGGCATTCGGCAAAACGGCGCGGATAGATGGCGCGACTCATCTCATGCTCGCGGGGCCGTGCGCGGATGATGTCTACGTGGAGAAATTGCAGCAACTGGCCCGGGCGCATTGCCCCGCGGGATCGGTTTCATTTCCGGGGATGCTCACGGGTGATATGAAATGGGGGGCATTCCGTGCGGCGGATGTGTTTGTCCTTCCTTCCCACCAGGAGAATTTCGGGATCGCAGTCGTAGAAGCGCTCGCATGCGGGCTGCCTGTTTTAATTTCCAACAAGGTCAACATCTGGCGGGAGATTTCCGCGGACGGAGCCGGCATGGTGGAAGCCGATACTCCGGCGGGCACACAGGCCTTACTTGACCGGTGGTTTGCCCTGTCGGAGACCGGGATCGATGCCATGCGTGTGAGCGCCCTTGCGTGTTTCATAGACCGGTTCCAGATCGGGAAAACGGCACACGAACTTCTTGAACTTATCGCAGCTTCTGCGAAAAGAGCAGATTCGCCCGATGTCGCAGCCGCCCCCGATTAACTCAAGGACAGGATCAAGCTTTTCGCTCAGCAACCGCTTCGCAAGGCAATGCTGGAATATTGTCCAGGCCCTGCCATTCGGATGCAGTCCGCGCCCGTGCCATGCGTGGCGCGTATGGTTGCTCCGGGCATTTGGCGCCAGGCTGGGAGCCGGATGCCACATCTATTCCAAGGCAGTTATCTGGGCTCCGTGGAACCTGGAGTGTGGTGATGGCGTCTGCATCGGAGACGGCGCGGAGGTTTATAATCCATCCACCATCAAGATCGGCTCCGGAGCCGTGATATCACAAGGGGCATATCTGTGTGCGGCTTCCCATGATTATACAAGCGATGCTTTTCCACTTACTACGAAGCCCATTGTTATCGGCGCATATGCGTGGATCGCGGCGCGTGTCATTGTGCTGATGGGGGTGACGGTGGGTGAACGCAGCGTGATCGGCGCAGGCAGCGTGGTGACAAAAGACGTGCCTCCACGCGCGGTATGCGCGGGCAATCCCTGTCGAGTGATCAAATTCATTCCGGATGAGCAGGGCGCATGAAAGTTCCCGTGAGCGTCATCATTCCCGTGAAGAACGAGGAGGAGAACCTGCCGCGTTGCCTGGCATCCGTTGCATGGGCGGACGAGATTTTCGTGGTCGATTCCCGCAGCACGGACGGGACAGTGGCAATTGCCGAGAAGCAGGGGACGCAGGTTGTGCAATTTGATTTCAACGGCACATGGCCAAAGAAAAAAAACTGGGCGCTGGAAAATCTTCCGTTCAAGCATGAATGGGTTTTCATCCTCGATGCCGACGAGGTATTGCCTGCGGAAGCGGAGGAGGAGTTCCGGCGCGCGGTTTCTTCCGGGGCCGGAGCGGTGGATGGATACTGGATCAACCGCCGCTTCATGTTCATGGGCAGGTGGCTGCGGCACGCCTACTATCCGAACTGGAACCTGCGCCTGTTTAAACATCGTCTCGGGCGCTATGAGCAGCTCACGGATGCCGATACCCGCAGCGGCGACAACGAGGTGCATGAGCACGTGGTCGTTCACGGACGCACCGCGAACCTTGCATGCGAGATGGATCACTACGCATTTCCGAGCATCGAAGTCTTTATTGAAAAGCACAACCGCTACTCGAACTGGGAGGCTTGCGTCGAACTCGACAGGCGCTTGAGTGGGAGTGCGGGAGATTTGCAAAAGGCGAATGTGGGCATGCAACGAAGATTAAAACAATGGTCCCACAGCCTCCCGTTCCGGCCGCTGCTGCGTTTTTTGTATGTGTATATATGGCAGCGGGGATTTCTAGACGGTATCGAAGGCTATTATTTTGCAAGGTTACATGGGGTGTATGAGTTTCTATGCGTTGCAAAGACTCGCGAAATGAGGAAGCAGGCAGCTTCCGGTATGCAGGGGAGGGCTTCATGAGAATAGTGGTCTGGGGGATCAACTATGCTCCCGAGGTCGCAGGCATCGGGCCCCACAACACGGCCCTTTGCGAGTATTTGAAACGCGAGAGACACGATGTCGAGATGCTCACCACGTTTTGCTACTACCCGGCGTGGCGCAAACTTCCGGAAGATGAACATTGCATTTACCGCACGGATAACATGGATGGGATACCTGTGCACCGGTGCTGGCACTATGTGCCCGACCGGCCCGGAAACCGGCTGCGCATCCTGCACGAGTTGAGCTTCATCATTACCTCGACACTCAGGTTTCTCGCATTGAAACGCCCCGATTTCATCGTTGTGGTGTCGCCACCGTTGCTCATCGGCGCGGCGGCATGGCTGGTCGGCCTGGTCAAAAGGGCCCCGTTTATTTTTCATGTCCAGGATTTGCAGCCGGATGGTGCGGTGGGCCTGGGGATGCTGAAGACGCATGTCTTCGTTCGTGCGCTTTATAAACTCGAAGCTTTTGCCTACCGGAAGGCACATCGAGTTTCCGGCATCAGCCCCGGAATGCTGGAGGTGTTTTTCAAGAAACAGGTACCCGCGTCGAAACAGCTTTATTTTCCAAATACAGTGGTGCTTCCAAAGAATGGCGAACTTCAGCAGCGGGGACGGTTTCGTGCAAAACACGGACTGGGCCCTGATGAGTTTCTGGCCTTACATTCCGGCAACCTCGGGGTGAAACACGGGTTGCAGATTCTCGTGGAAGCGTCGCGGTTTATCAAAAACAAGCGCATTAAAATCCTTATCTGCGGGGATGGAACGGCGCGTAATTTGGTGGCAGATCTCATCGCGCAACGCGGTGCAAAAAACATCCTGATGCTGTCTTTGCAGGCAGATTCCGATTACCGCGACATGCTTGCGGATGCAGACATCTGTTTCATTACGCAGGAGAAGGGTTCCGGACGATCGTTTTTTCCCAGCAAACTGCTGAATGCCCTCGCGTACTCCAAGCCGGTGTTCGCGGTTGCGGACGCGGAGAGTGAACTGTCCCGCGTTTTGGACGAGGGCGGATTTGGAGTGAAGGTGCCGCCGGATGAACCCGAGACACTCGCCTTGGAATTGGACCGCGTTTCCACTGACCCGGAGATGCTTGCCCGCCTCGGTGCTGCAGGCCGGAAGTTCGTCGGGCAATTTGAGCGGGAGCGTGTGTTCGCGGAATTTGTACGCACTGGCCTGCGGTGATCAACTCTCCGCTGCGTCGAAGACGTCCTTTGAGTCCGGGATCGACGGCATACAAGCGCGTCCTGCTTTGTCGACGATCACCAGTAAGCAACCTTTACTCTGCCCCCAGGGCATGGCCTGCCTGGTAGGATTCCATTTGCTTTTGAAGGGCGGCATAAAGTTCCTTTTGGCCGGAGCTGCGGGCAATTTCCTGGGCGTCGAGATTTGCAGCAACTGCGTCCGAAAAGCGTCCGGCAGCCGCATATGCCGCCGCCAGTGTGCTGAGTGGCTCGGCATTTTTCCGGCTCGTAAGATCGCAGGCGTGTTCCGCTAGTTGCACAGCTTCCGTGCCGCTGCGCAGGTGCGGGTCGGGGCTTGTCGCAAGCTGCCATGCGACTTTTGTCAACGTTTCGGGCGAGTTGGGATCGAGGTGTAACGCTACGCGGTATTCGCGCAAGGCGCCGTCGTTTTTACCGGTCGCTGACAATGTTTGCGCAAGAAGCAGATGCGATTGCGGAGCTTTTGGAAGCTGGCGCGCGATTTCCTCATATGCCGGAATTGCCTCTGCGAAACGTCCACGCGAGACCAGCGCATCACCGAGATGTTTCTGGGCGAGCGTATAGTGGGGATCGATCTTCACCGCCTGATGGAAATGCGGGATTGCTTCGTCCGTGCGATTCATTTTTCTCAACGCCTCGGCAAAACTGTAATGGGCGAGAGCGTTATCAGGATCCAACTTCACGGCCGCAGTATAATCTGCGATTCCTTCCTCTTTTTTTCCGAGAAAGATGAGATTGTCAGCCCGATTGCAACGGGCTCCTTGAAACGCGGGGTCGATTTCGACGGCGCGATTGTAATGACCGAGGCTCTCCGTGTACTTGCCTTGGCGCATGAGGTGGTTGGCGAGATTAAAATGCGCCATGAATGAGGCAGGGTTTTTCGCCAGTGTCAGTGTGTCGCGCCAGATTGTTTCGCCATTCAGGTAAACATGGCATTGCCGCCATGTCTGGAGGCCGAGCGCCAGCAGGATGATGGCTGTCCCCGCGTGGATGGGGATGCGGATTCGCTTGAGCGATTGTGCGGCGGTTGCGAGACCCGCAGAAACCAGGGCGATCGGCCCTATACACGCGGCGTACTGGTAGTGATCGGCCACATACGAGTAACGGAACGTATAGAGCATGATGAAACCGAGGATCGGCCCCAGTGTGGTTACGAAATAGAGCGCTGCGACCTCGGCGCTGCGGCCCACATCCTCCCGGGCGCAATAGATTGCCCAGCAGAGCGCGAGCAATGCCAGAAGCCAACCGTAGGCGAGGGGATTCCACGGATGCAATGTCCAGAGTGGATAGCTGAATGAAAGCTTCACCGGCCAGAGCAGCTTGCCCGCGTAAAACCAGACCGCATGACTGGCGACAATGAGGCGTTCCGCCAGGCCGAGCGCGAAAAATTTTCCGTGCGTGCCCTGGTGGTAGCGTTCCCACCAGATCGTGAGAAGCCCCATGCCGATGCTTAGCGCAAAAAATGGCGCGACCTGGAGCAGGCGGCGCAAATCGACCGGTTTGCGCCTGAGCCAGAGGATAAGAAGCAGTGCGAAAGGCAGCGTGCAAGCAGTGGTTTTGCTGAAAAGCGCCAGCGCGTGGCAGACGAGCGCGAGCGCGTAAATTTTCCAGTGTCTCTTTGCATGGTCCTCGATGAAATCCGTCCATGCCAGCAGCGAGAGCAGGAAAAAGAGGAGCATCAGCACGTTTTTCCGCTCCGTGATCCATGCCACCGATTCCACTTGCACGGGATGCAGTGCGAAGATCATTCCCGCGAGCCATGCACCGGGCACTTTCAGGCGGACGAGCAGGCGCCAGACCAGCAGGGAGTTTGCGGCATGGAGGAGGATGTTCACCCAGTGGTAGCCTGCCGGGTTCAGACCCCAGAGCGCGTACTCCGTGCGGAATGTTGTATAGACCAGCGGGAAATATTGAGAAGGGCTGTCGAGGGAGAACCAGATGCGTTCCAGGCCGTCCGGGGCGGAGAGCAGTTCGTTCTCCGTGACATAGACGTCGTCGTCCCAGATGTAGCCGCAATGCGTCGCCGGCAGGTAGGCGAGCAGTGTCATGGCAACGATGAGCGCTCCGAGGAGGAAGGGCGATTTTGCCCAGGTATTCAGGAAGTCGCGCTGAATGTACGAAGGAGAGGTCAACTTGGGCAACGGGTGAAAATGCAAGCGGAGGGAATCGAACCCCCGACCAACTCGGTGTAAACGAGCCGCTCTACCGCTGAGCTACGCTTGCGTGGACGGAAAGTAATTACGCGGCAAGCGGTTTGGATGGCAAGTGGATTCGTGTGTGCGGGCCGGGAATTTGGACGGTATGGAATTCATCACAACCGGCGAAACCGGTTGCGATGAATGGGACAAATGCGACGGATAGGACAGATATATAACGCCTATTCCGCAGTAATTTAAATTATCTCGAGATCATCGCGGGAGCCGAGTTGCGGGAAGGGGGCATGAGGTTCGGTCTGGTACCAGTAGGCCACGGAGGCGATGTCGTCCTGCAAGGGGAGGTAGCGGCCTTCGCTGCGCCAGCCGAGGGCTTGCATGGTGATCTTGAGATCCTGTGCGAAACGGATCGGGTCCATGATGTGGAAGCGATACATGTTGTGGCGGTTGCCGAGGGTGCCGATTTTGCGTCCGGGCTGCGCCATGGCAGTGATATCCTGGTAGCCAAGGTACGGGGCGGTGAAGTTGTCCATGAAACCCCATGCGCCGCCGAAGTAGTCCTCGGTGCCAGTGCCGCAGATTGTAGGGAATTCCTTGTCGCCGTCGATGAACGCCTTGAATTCGCCCTCACCCCACCAGCCTTCCGAGTTCTGCTGCCATGCCATGAATGTGCCGACGTAATGGCCCTTGCCTTTCACGTTGTCGAGGATGACGTAGTCCTGCTTATAGGGCAGGGGGTTAACGCGGCGGAATTGCGCGTGGAAATAGGCATCGTCGCCAGCGACTTCGGTGAGCGCATAATTGACGGCGTAGTAGAATCCGCCAGACTCGACCGGCATGCGGTTCTCAATGGTGATCCGGGCATGTTTGCGAAAGGGCATGGGGAAGTAGCAGTTGAATCCGCCCGAGGGGTTCACATTAATGGGCAGGGCAAGGATGTTTGTGCGGGTTTTCCAGCCGTTGCAAAAAAAATCGCCGAGGGGTGATTCCACGCTGGGTGTTTTTTCGTCGTCCCAATAGATGCGCAAGATCAGGTCGCGCCAGCCTTTCGGATGTGTGGTGATCCAGATGTGCTGGATGATGCCGGGGCCGTCCACGTCCATGAGCGTGGTGGTGGATTCGGCGGGAAGTGTGATGCAGGGGCGGACTTTCCATGTGCGGCCGAGGTCGCGGGCGCATGCGTTGGGGCCGTCCCATTTCTGGCCGATCTTCGCCACCTCGGG
>Ga0068860_100000111_pt1 | contig 131004 bp, 99 predicted proteins | sample KBSSwiS32_FD_66597 | JGI IMG/M metagenome (GOLD analysis project Ga0068860, IMG submission 66597) | Switchgrass rhizosphere microbial communities from Kellogg Biological Station, Michigan, USA - KBS Switchgrass S3-2 | ecosystem: Host-associated > Plants > Roots > Rhizosphere > Soil ... | reverse complement strand
CCAAGGACATCCGATTTGGATTTTCCATTGAACATAGTAGCAGATTTTAGATAGTATTAGATTTTATATTTATATCAATCGTTGATCTTCTCGGGCTTCGGGATCTTCAATGTCGTCGTATCCAGCTTCACCGTCGTATTTCCCTGCAGCACGCTCCGGATGCTCTCCAGGTACTGGTCCTTATAACGGACCTCCTGCTCTAACGAATCAGTCCGTATTTTTAGTTCACGCAGGTCCTTCGTATTGTTCACATCTCCATATCCCGGAATATATAGCTTCAGCGGCGTAAAAACGATGAGCGCCACGGTCAGCCCGGTAAGCAACACAAAAATCGTGCAGAGACCTGCATATACACTCAGACGGGACAATTTAAAGGTCACTACCTCCTCGTACGTGTCATCATTCATGACCACCAGGCGGTAGCGGTTTTGCAAGCGCTTAAATGTAGAATTGGCGTCGAATTTGGCCATGGGGATAAAGATAATAAAAAAACGGTAGCCGGCTTCGCCGGCCGAGGGCCTAACGAATCTTCCATCATTTGATTGTGCGATGAATACAATAAATCTCCACCAAAAGAGTTATTGAGTTTTTAGTTTAGCTTGCGCTGATAAACGTCGGGTTCGTGACTTATAGTAAAATTCTGCTATTCGCTGTTTTTTCCATGCTGACGCTGTCCATCTTCGGACAGCAGGGAGTAGCCTATGACCTGAAAAAACCAGCCAGGTTCGAGAACAGGACCCTCGCCTCCGAAAAGTCGGGAGAGAACCCCAAAAAGATAAAAAAAGTACGCCGTTTCTTCCAAAATACCATCACTCATTACAATTACTACTTCAACGCCAACGAGAAGCTCAACATGGTCATCGCCCGGGCAAAATCACAGAACAGGGATGACTACACCAGCCTCCTGCCTTTCTATAACTATACCCTGGAAGCTACCGCCGCACAGAAAAAAGAGCTGGATTCCGTCATCTATAAATCTACAGCCGGGATCCTCATCCACGACACCCGCAGCGATTGGGTAGACAATCTTTATTTCCTGATAGGAAAGGCCTACTATCTGAGAAAGGAGTTCGACTCGGCCTATATCACCTTCCAGTTCCTGAATTTTGCCTTTGCCCCAAAAGAAGACGATGGTTATGATAAGCCCATCGGCAGCAATGCCAATGCGGACGAAGGCGGAAATGCCAATATCGTCTCCACCGTAGAGAAAAGAAATATCCTGCAAAAGACATTTTCCCGGCCGCCCAGCCGCAATGAAGGCCTTCTTTGGAAAATAAGGACCTACCTGGCAAAGAACCAGTATGCAGAGGCTACCAGCCTCATCGAAGTGCTCAAGCACGACCCTGCATTCCCTCCCCGCCTGGAGCCGGAACTTTCGGAAATGCAGGCATTCTCCTTTTATCGCCAGTCCATCTATGACAGCGCGGCCTTCTACCTGGAAAAAGCGCTCCCGGCAGCCGAAGATCATGAAGAAAAAGCCCGCTGGGAATACCTCATCGCCCAGCTTTATGAAAAGGTCAACCGCAGCTATGATGCCAGGATCTTTTATGAGCGAACGATCCGACATACCTATAATCCCATCCTGGAGATCTATGCCCGCCTGAATGCCATCCGTCAGAACAAGGAAGGCGGAGAGGATTTCATCCAGCAAAATATCAATGCACTGGTGAAGATGGCCCATAAGGATCGCTACGAGTCCTATAGGGATATCATCTGGTACACGGCAGCCCAGATGGAGCTGGAAAGAAATAATAAGCCCGGCGCCGAAGCCTTCCTCCTGCTGAGCATAAAAGCCGCCTCCGGAATGGTGGGCACCCAGCGCAACAGGGCCTTTTTACTCCTGGCCAACCTTTCATTCGACGAGAAAAAATACAAAGCCGCCAAAAACTATTACGACAGTCTCAACATCAATGACCCCCTGCCCCTGGGAGACATAAGCTGGCTCCCCGACCGTAAAGCAGCCCTGGCCATTATCGTGACGCAGATGCAGATCATCGAAAGACAGGATAGCCTGCAGCGCATCGCCGCCCTCCCACCCGACCAGCGGGACGCCTATATCAAAAAACTGGTAAAGACGCTTCGCAAACGCCAGGGATTGCGGGATGAAGGGGACAGCACTTCCAATCGCAGCGGTCCGCTGAATAATAATGCCGCTGTTCCCGATCTGTTCGGCTCAGGCTCAGGTAATACGGACTGGTATTTTAACAATAATTCCCTCAAATCAAAAGGATACAACGAGTTTAAAACAAAATGGGGCAACCGGCCAAACGTCGATAACTGGCAGTTGTCTTCCCTGGCCAAAAATATGCAGCCTGGCCGCCCGGGTGAAAGGAACGCCCCCGGTTTAGGGGACGTGGATGCAAAAGCCGCCGCGGCTGCTGCCGCCCCTCTGAGCTTCAAGTCCCTTATGGACAACCTTCCGCTGACCCCGGAAAAAATGAAAAAGCTGAACGACTCCATCGAGAGGGCTATGTATCTCCTGGGCAAAACCTATCAGGATGGGATAAACGATTATCCATCCGCCATCACTACGGATGACAGCCTGCTCCGAAAATTTCCTTCTACGATGCTCCGGGAAGAGACACTGTTAAACCTCTACTTTTGCTACAGGAAAATGGGTGATATCGCAAACGCGGACAGGATACTGGCCTTGCTGAAAAAGGATTTTCCAAAAGGCCGCCCCGCAGCCATGGCCTCAAACCCGGACTCTACCGTTCAGGCAGAAGGCAGCCTCAAGGTCAATGCCACCCACCAATACGAAAGGATCTACAACTCTTTTATAGAAGGCAGGTTCGGGGAGGCCCTGGAGGCTAAAAAAAGGGCCGACAGCCTCTATGGCGATAAATACTGGACGCCCCAGCTGCTGTATATCGAAGCGGTATATCATATTCGTAACCGCGAAGATCAACGGGCCATCGCTATCCTGGGTAATATCCCCTTGAAATATCCCAAAACGCCCATGGCCGCTAAAGCCACGACCCTGATAGACGTGCTCAGACGACGCCGTGAGATAGAAGACTACCTCACTAAGCTGGAGGTCAAACGGGCTTCCGATGACGACACCGTCGCCACCGCAACATTGATGCCCGGAAAGGTTACCGCCCCCGTAGGACCTAAGCTGGTGCGGGATGACAGCCGTCTGCTGGTGAAGGAAGATACCTCTACCATTGCCAGGGCCAATGTCCATGTGCCGGGCGCCGCCCCGGGAGGCGTGAAGCCCGCTTCCCCGACCATTGCCGGAATAGATAAGCTCAACGTCGATACGGCCGCCATGAACAAGATCAGGATGGACGCGGGCCAGCTGGCCAAACTGCAGAAACAAATGGACTCCCTCAATGCAGCGATGGCCAAAGCCATGCTCGACTCGATCCAAATGGCGCAGCTGCGCCACAAAGCCGACTCTATCCAGGCCGCCGTCGCAAGGCTAAGGGCTGATTCGACAGCCATAGCCGCCAAAGTGAAGAGCCAGAACTCGGCCTTCACCTTCACACCGGAGAAGACCCATGCGGTGATCATCGCCCTGGATAAGGTAGACCCCGTGTATGTCACCGAAACGCGGAATGCTTTTAGCCGGTACAATCTTGAGAACTCTTATGGTCAATCACTTACGATCAATAACACATCCCTCAACGACACTGTGAAGCTGGTGATTATCAATTCTTTTGAGAACAGCGGCGCTGCAATGGATTACCTGCAGAAAGCCAAAGCCGCCGCCCCCAGGGATGTAGTGCCCTGGCTGCCGGCAGGGAAATATACCTTCCTGGTCATTTCGGCGCCCAATCTGGAGCTGTTGCTGTCAAACAAGGATCTGCCGGGATACAGGAAGTTCCTTTCTACTGCTTATCCGGATAAGTTTTAATTTTGGAACGGAATGTGTACTACCCTGGAAGCACCCATTAATTACAACTACCCACCATATGTCGTCTAAACTGGTTCGCATTTTCTGGAAAGTCTTTTTCTATGGACTGGCCGCTTTCATCCTTTTCCTGGTCCTTATTAACCTGGGTGTATTCGGTTCCCTGCCTTCCCTGAAGGAACTGGAGAACCCCTCCATCACCCTGGCCACCGAAGTCTTTGCGGAGGATGGCACGGCCATGGGCAAATACTATAGGGACAAAGGTAATCGCAGCAATGTAGAATACAGGGACATCAGCCTCAATGTGGTCAATGCCCTCGTGGCCACCGAAGACGAAAGGTTTTACGACCATTCCGGGATAGACGGGTTTTCCGTCATGCGTGCGGTCGTGAAGATGGGCAGGGACGGAGGCGGCAGCACCATCACCCAGCAACTGGCTAAGAACCTGCTGGAACAAGGTTCCAAAAACTTCGTCCGCCGCGGCATCGAAAAGCTAAAAGAATGGATCATCGCCATAAAGCTGGAACGTAATTTCACCAAGCAGGAGATCCTGGCCCTCTACCTGAACGAAGTCCCTTTCGGAGACAATGTCTATGGGATCCGCAATGCATCCCGCACTTTTTTCAATAAAGAGCCGGACCGTCTCACCGTGGATGAAGCGGCAGTGCTCATCGGTATGCTGAAAGGTAATACGCTGTATAACCCGCGCCGGAATATCAAGGCTTCGTACGACAGGCGCAATACCGTCATCAACCAGATGGTGAAGAATAACTATGTCACACCTGCGGAAGCAGCAAAATTCAAAGCGTTGCCCATTGATATGAGCAACTATAAGAAGCTGGATGAGAACAACGGGCTTGCGCCATATTTCAGGGACGTCCTCCGGGATGAGGTGAAAAAATGGTGTAAAGGGCATAAGAATCCCGCTACGGGCGAACCTTACAACCTATATGAGGATGGTCTGCGGATCTACACGACCATCAACCCGAGAATGCAGCTGTATGCCGACGAGGCAGTAGCTAAACAATTGCCTGTCCTTCAAAAGGCGCTGAGCGCCCAGGCCAGTCTGCGAAAAGGTATTATCTGGAAAGAGCATCAGAATATTCTCGATGCAGCCATGCACAGCAGCGACCGCTGGAAAAGCCTCGAAGACGAAGGCCTCAGTGATGCGGATATCCGCAAGACCTTCTTCCAGCCAGTGTCGATGCGGGTATTCGCCTGGAACAGCAAAAGAGAGAAAGATACGGTGATGACGCCGATGGACTCCATCAAATACCACCAGCAGATGTTACAGACAGCCTTCATGGTGATGGACCCGGTCACGGGCGCCGTAAAAGCCTGGGTAGGAGGTATTGACTTCAAGACCTATAAATACGATCACGTCAATGTCAATACCAAACGGCAGGTAGGCAGTGCGATCAAACCCTTCCTCTACAGCCTGGCCATCGAAGACTACAATTTCACACCTGAAACAGAATGTCAAACGAGCCAGCAGTATTTCCCCGGCTTCGGCAATGTCCCCGCCCGTATTGACAAACACGAAGGTGGAACGATGACAATGGCCTCCGGCCTGGCCTGGTCCATCAACGGCGTCGCCGCCTACATCATGAAGCAGGTAGGGCCCAAACGCTTTGCCGAATATGTAAAACAGATAGGCATCCCTACAAAGATCGACCCCTACCCCTCCATGGCGCTGGGCGCCTGCGATCTTTCCCTGTATGAGATGATGTGGGGATATACCATGTTCCCCGCCAGCGGCTTTAGCACCAAACCCTATTATATTTCCAGGATAGAAGATAAGAATGGCAAAGTTCTGGACCGCTTTGATACAGACCGTAAGGAGGTCATCAGCCAGGGCACCGCCTATACCATGGCGCGTATGATGCAGGGTCCCGTGGATTTCGGCACGGCAGCCGGATTACGCAACAGGCTCGACATCTCAGAAATGGGTGGCAAGACAGGTACGACCAATGATAATTCCGATGCCTGGTTCATGGGCTATACACCCCAGTTGATGGCCGGCGCCTGGATAGGATGCGACGCCCGGTTCATTCACCTGGAAAGCGGGCTGGGCTACGGCGCACAGGCCGCCAGACCCATCTGGGAGTATTTTTTCGCAAAGGTCCTCGCGGACAAAACCCTGGGCCTCGATCGGAATGCAAAATTCATCCAGCCTGAGAACTTGCGCAAAGAGATGATGTATGACTATATGAACATTGAAAAGATCGCCCCCCCCGGTGCGGAAGGAGCCAATGAAGGCAACGGTAAAGCCAACCAATACCTCGATACCAGCGCCCCTACCGTGCCTACAGATTCCAAATTGTCTCCCGAAGAACAGAAGATCCTGAAAGAAGCCACCACCACTCAAAAGAGTAGCCCGCAAGGCTCCATCAAAGTCACTGTGACGGACGCAAATCAAACGCCTCCGCCGCCAAAGAAAAAAGAAGGCTTCTTCAAAAGATTGTTCGGGGGCAAAAAAAATTAGCTGTGAGCAACGAGCCATGAGCTGTGAGCAGTTCACTTAATTAATCCTGGCTCATAGCTGGTAGCTCACAGCTCAAAGCTATTTAAGGTGCGCACGCAGCATCCAGGCCATCTTCTCATGCTCCTCCATAAGACCTGTGATAAAATCACTGGTGCCAAGATCACCGTATTCATTGGCAAAGCGGTTGATATTTTCGCGGCAGTTGATGATGATATTCTCGTGGTCGATCAGCAATTCCTTAATGAACCCCTGACTGTCATTCTTCTCGCCTAATTTTTCAGTGAGATGCGTAAGGGAAAGAAAGCTTTTCAAAGTAGCCGGCGCGAAATGTCCCAGCTGCCGGATACGCTCCGCCACACTATCCATTGTCTCATCCAGCGCATCATACTGTGATTCGAAAAAAACGTGCATGGTGTGAAAATCATGACCTTCTACATTCCAATGCGCATTACGCGTCTTCGTGTACAATACAAATTCATCCGCCAATAATTTGGACAGCTCTGCTGCCACTGCCTGTAGGTTCTGCTGAGAAATTCCAATGTTTGTGTTCATAGCTTGTTATTTTGAATAAATGTTTGGAAAAATTGCACGAAAAACGTTCACTAGCGTACAACCGAACGTCCGATACCGGACAGTCCTGCTTTTCTTCGAAAATACCATATAGCTAGCTATCAATCGATTAGGTAACTGTAACCTGTTTGGCATCACGTTGGTCTAAGTATCTGCAACCAAATAATGGCAAACAAATTTAAAAAAATAAAAATTATGGAACCGAAAGTCAACACCCACCGCAAAAGTACAATTATTACCGTGAGTAAGAAGGTATCAATCATCGCATTAATGGTAATAACCATTGTAAGCTCAGCCTTTGCAGGCGACAACAATGCTTTGGACTTCAAAGGAGCAGATGCTTTTAAAAAGCTGTATCCACATGCTACCAAAGTAGTTTATGAAGTGAAAAAAGATTACACACAGGTCCGCTTCTCCTGGAACAATATAGACCTGCAGGCATTCTTCGACAAACAAGGCAACCTCATTGGCACCAGCCGCAACATAGCCGTGAATGACCTTCCCCTTGCATATGTTCTGGATATTAACAGAGAGTACGATGGCTACACTATTACAGAAGCTATCGAGTTCGATCATGCGCAAAATGGAATGAGCTATTATGTGTCCGTCACCAAAGGAGAAAGATCGTATGTACTAAATGTAGCGACAGATGGAACGATCAGTGTTTTTAAGAAAATGAAGAATTAGTCCTACCCGACGACAAAAGACCGGACGACGGTCCGGTCTTTTTTAACTTCTTTTAATTATGAGCCACCGATTCCGGTGGTTTCTTTTTACCCAGCACATCCACCCTCACACGGGTTAACCCCCTTCCTGTATACCCCAGCTGCTCCGCAGCAGCATGGCTTAGGTCAATAAGACGTTTGTTGTGCGGATGCATCTTGTCATTGATCCTTACCACCACGGTCCGGTGATTCCGGAGATTGGTCACGCGCACCCATGTATGCATCGGCAGGGTATTGCTGGCAGCCGTCAGCTTTTTCTGAGTGAAGATCTCATCCGTATAGGTCTTACGGCCTTCAAACTTATCCGCATAAAAGCTGGCTACCCCATATTGTACGTTAGTAGCTGTCGTCTTGTGATGGTGCTTTGGCTTGGAAGGAATGGTGTCCCTGACAGGTCTCTCTTCCCGGCCCAGTACAGCCACAGGAAAAAGAATGTAGGCAAGAAGGCCGGTCTTAAATCTTTTTGACATAAGGTCGTTTTACAGGATTGGATATCCCGGCGCCCACGACGCCGCCTTTTGCAAGATATCAATAAATCGGCTTATCTGCAAAGTATCTGTTCCTCAGCTGCCTGTCCTCTCCATAAATGTCATCGTGAAATAGAATTTTGCCTTTTTTGCCCTCCACAGTGAAATAACGGAGGAAAATAGGCACCCGGGCAAACCCATATACCGTATGCTTCTCCTGTCGCTGGAGCCACGCCTTCAACGTGTCCGGCTTATAACGGACCGTATCGTTACGGACCAGGAAACTGGAAAGCTTCTGCCATTCCTTTACCCGGACACACCCATGGCTAAGCGCCCGGAACGACTTACCGAACATCCAGCGGACATTCGTGTCATGGAGGTATACATCATACTTGTTTCTGAAGTTAAACTTCATGACTCCCAGCGAGTTATCATCTCCCTGCCGTTGTTTTAGCTGGTAGGGAAAGTTATTTTTATTGAGGCGTGCCCAGTTGATCGTGGCGGGGTCCCGCACACTATCGTTCCAATCCACCACGATGAGGTTCTGCTTGTTGAGATACTCCGCATTATGTTTGATCTGGGGCAGCATCTCCTTGAAAATGATGCTGTTAGGAACTGTCCACTGGGGATAGGTGATAAAATTCGATATTTCGCTCGTCAGCAAGGGAGTACGGGTCTTGGGGGCCCCCACGATCACTTTCGACTCCATTACTACCGTATCCGTATTGATCACATGCAGGTCAAAAGCCGGCAGGTTGACCCACACATAGGTGGTGGGCAAGGTGTCGGGCAGCAGCTTGTATTTGTCCATGGTGATAGCGATCCGCTTGAATTTCTCCCAGTCGGAATTATCCATCATGGTGATCATATCCTCATAAACCTTCCCGGTGACCTTGATCTTATTGGCCCGCTGGTAATTCCGGATGGCCTCAGCCAGGGTGGCGGTATCCACATTGGTCGCTGCCGAGTCGATATACCCCACTTCCTGCAGCCGGCGGGTCAGCCCCCGATAAAATGTGGCGGAATCCTTATAAGGGTATTCCAGCCAGGTAAGCTTGCGAAAACGGGCCGTGGAGAGAAACTCTCCTATATAGGTTCTCAGGGAATCATACCCCTTGTATTTCGGCTGTAAGGCCTGCAGGACGGTGCTGAAACTATCCGCCGTATGCAGGGCGCTGGTCAGCGCATTCTTATATAATCCTTCCGCCAGGACGGAATCGGTCCTTAAAGTAAGGCTGTCATAGTTCAGCCGCCCTTGTTTCAAATGCTTCACAAGCGTAAAGAACGCGTCAGTGAACAAAAGATCGGCCCTGGCCCAAAGCGCCGCGTTTTTACGGGCAAGCGTGTCCTCATGCAGGATGCGGTGAATAAAGGAGAGGCTTGTATAATGGTAGTCGGAAGGGAAAAGTCCGTATTGCTTGCTGTTCTCGATAAAGGAAAAAAGCGAGTCGGCCGGCCGGATCCAATGGTCCTTATCGCTCCAGAGAGGAGTATAGTTATTGCCTTCGTAGAGACTGTCCAGCAATTTCCTGTAATCCAGGGAAGTGGTATCATTCAGCTTATCCTTATTATCGGACGCATACTGGAGCATCTTCTTCATGTCGTCACCTACCCGCTCTTCCAGCTTGGCGGGGTTCTTCACAGTGTCCTTGTCCATATTCCCGGGCTTGCCTCCGCAAGAACACAACATCGACAACAGTAAAATAAAGGGTAAAAGTCTGCGACAGCACATTCGATAATTCATACGCACGACAATATAATACAACGAACTAATATATCTCAATTGTAATTAACTATTTTTCTGTTATTTCCACAGAAAAGGCGAGCTAATTGGAGAAATCATCCCTCATTCGTCGGGGTATACGTTGTTCCAACAGCAAAAGGTCTGCCAGCACCAGGGCAGTGACGGCTTCCAGCACCACTGGCACTCTCAACGCAATGCACAGGTCGTGCCGCCCTTTTACAGAAAAAGTCTCCTGTTCGCCTGTCTCCCAGTTAAGGGTCACCTGCTCCTTGGGCGTTGACGAGGTAGGCTTAACGGCTATGCGAAAAACGAGCTCGTTGCCATTGGATATACCACCCACCACACCCCCGGCATGATTGGTCCTGGTCTTGCCCGCAACGTCGTCGATGGCGTCGTTATGCTGGCTGCCGAACATCCTGGCCGCGGCAAAGCCGGTGCCGAACTCAACTCCCCTGATGGCGGGAATGGCGAATACGGCATGACTCAACACAGACTCCACAGAGTCGAAAAAAGGTTCTCCCAGTCCGATAGGAAGACCCTCCGCCCGGCATTCGACGATGCCTCCGATAGTATCCTTGGCGTCGATGGCCTTCTGCAGCCCTTTCTCCAGGTCCTGCTCTCCCCCGATCTCCAGGATCTGCGCCCGTACAGGGATGCCGGAACCTACCGTTGCCAGCAGCTTCTTGGCTATAACGCCGGCAGCCACCAGCGCCACTGTCAGGCGACCGGAAAAATGGCCCCCACCCCGGAAATCTTCAAAACCTCCGAATTTTTGATGTGCTACAAAATCCGCATGTCCGGGACGTGGAACAGCCCGCTGTTTCTCATAATCGGTCGACCGGGTATTTTTATTCTCGAAAAGGATGGTCAGTGGGGCGCCTGTGGTCCGTCCGTTGAAGACCCCGCTTTTGAAGATAGGCAGGTCATCCTCTTTACGGGGCGTGGTCCCTTTCTGGGTGCCGCCTTTCCGCCTTTCTATATCGGCTAAAAAATCATCTACGGTCAAAGGCAAGCCCGCGGGGCATCCGTCGATGTTCACACCTACGCTTTCCCCATGGGATTCGCCGAAAATAGTTATCCTGAATAGCCTGCCGAATACATTCATACTAATTGCTTTTTATCAGTCACCCCTGCACCCAACAGCCGCAGGTGATCATAAAAGTCCGGGTAGGATTTGTTGATAGCCTGTGCCTCTTCGATCGTGGTGGCTCCTTCCGCCCGCAGCCCGGCCACAGCGCATGCCATTGCTATCCTGTGATCATGGCGGGAATGCACAACGGCGCCTCTCAGGCCTTTGCCTCCTTCAATACTCATTCTGTCTCCCTCCAGCCGGATGGTGATCCCCATCTTGCCGAATTCTTCCTGTAAAGTGAGACCGCGGTTGCTTTCCTTATGCGCCAGGCGGCTTACACCGTCGATGAGGGTCGTCCCTTCACAATACGCCGCCAGTGCCGCCAATGGAGGGAAAAGGTCCGGACAATCCGTGGCGTCGAATTGAAATGCTTTTAATGCCGCGGGACCAATGTCCATCGCTCCGTCACGGATGGTCAACGCAGCCCCGCTGTCCTTCAATGCCTGTAATATGGCCTTGTCAGCCTGCGTGCTGGCTGTATCCAGCCCCTTCACCGTGATGGGTCCCGCAATAGCCCCGGCCACCAGCAGGAAAGCGCCTCCGCTCCAATCTCCTTCCACGGTATACGTTCTGTTCACCGGCGCAGGGACCTCCCCGCCGGGGAAATAAAATGCTGAATAGTTCCTGTTCTCCACTTTCCAGCCGAAATGCCCCAATACCTGCAAGGTAAGATCGATATACGGCCGGCTCTTCAGGTCGATCACGTGGATGGATACGTCTTTTGCCCCTGCAGCTGCATAAGCAAATAAAAGCCCTGTGAGGAATTGAGAACTGAGCGAGCCGTCGATAGTGATCGTCCGGGGCTGTAATGGCCCCTGGATCTCCAGGGGCAGCTTGCCTTTATTGGAAATAACGCGGATGCCCAGCTGCGGAAAGATCTCATCGAAGAAATCCATGGGCCTGCTGAGCAGGCTGCCTTCACCGTTGACAATGATGGGCTTTTCGCTCAGGGCGATGATCGGTGCGAACATCCTGATCCCCAGGCCGCTTTCTCCACAATTCACAGCTGCCTTGCCGGGCTGTACACCGCTGCCGGTGATCTTTAATGTACCTGCCTCTTCCTTTACTTCAGCCCCCAGCGCCTGTATCACGCCCAGGGCAGCCCTGTCGTCATTGCTGTAGCCCGGATTGAGGACGGTGGTTTCCGCCCGGCTCAGCAGCGCAGCGGCGCAGGCCCGTTGCATGGAGCTCTTGGAGGCCGGCGCCTGTATCGTTCCTTTTAATAATGATGGTAGTATGGTCGTAAACATATCAGCGAGCCGTTATGATTGACAATAAGAGCTTTTCCAGCTGTACGATGGGAATGGCCTTCACGGCAGCCTGCCCGATCTTGTTCAGTAATATGTAATTCATGGAATCCCTCACCTTTTTTTTATCCATCCGCAGTACGTTCATCACTTCTTTGGCATCGAAGTCCATTTGAGTGGGAAGACCATACCTTTTCAGCGTATCGATGATCCTGTCCGTATCCTTGAAATCCGTATATTCCTCGGAGATCAGGCTGGCCGCCACCATCCCGATGGATATCGCCTGCCCATGAGACAGCCTGTAAAGGTTCTCGATGGCATGTCCCAGCGTATGGCCGAAGTTCAGCAGCCGCCGGTCCCCATGCTCGAACTCATCTTTCTCCACCACATTGGATTTGATCACCACATTGCGGCGGAGCAGCCTGGCGAGGGCCGTCTTGTCTTTGCGGTAGGTCGACAGCTTGTTCTTCTCCAGCTCTCTGAACAGGGCCGCGTCCTTGATCGCAGCATGCTTGATCACCTCCGCAAATCCATTGACCCATTCCTCATCGGGAAGGGTTTTCAGCAGGCTATAATCATAGAGCAGGAACTGCGGCTGACGGATGGTACCGACTAAATTCTTATAGAGCCCTACGTCGATGCCGTTCTTTCCGCCTATCGAGGCATCAACCATGGCCAGGATGGAGGTGGGAAGGAAGCCGAAAGAAATACCACGCATATAAATGGCCGCGACATAACCGGCAATATCCGTTACGACACCGCCGCCGATGCCTATAAGAAAAGTTTTCCTGTCGGCGCCCATGGATATCAGCTGCCCGACAACGGAGTCCACCGTCTCCTGTTTTTTAAAAGCCTCTCCGGCCTTTATAACGATGGTCTTCCAGCCTTTCAGCTTCTTTTGATGATGCCCGAAGACATTGTCATCTGTCAGGATCACCGCCTGCTGCTTGTCCACAAGCTTCTCCAGGTAAGAAAGACCGGCATCGAAATAGTACGTTGTCGCCTTACCGGAAAATTTATACTGCAATCTGGTCATATCTGTTCTTTGAGTCTTACGAATGCCTCCAGCTCAGCGTCCAATGTCCTGGTCCTGTGATGCTCTTCCTGCTTCTCTATATAATCCTTCACTTGTTTGACGCTGCTGGGACTTACGGACAAGGCACAGTAACCTTCCTCCCATTGAAGGTCGGCGGCCAGCAGCTTGTTCTCATTCAGCCATTGGGAAGAGGAGGCCTTGATGCTCCTGACCACCTGGACAAGGTTCTGGGATGGCATCAGTTGCACCAGCAAATGAATATGATCTTCTACCCCATTGATCGTCAGGATGCGGAGACCTTTTTCTTCCCCCTCCTTCTGCATATGGACGAACAAGACCCTCCGTACAGGCTTTGTCAAAAGGGCCTCGCGCCTGTTTACGCTCCAGATCACGTGTACAAATAGATATACACTGGGGTGCTGGTCGCTCATGCTATGCGTTCATGATCTTGTTCTGATGGTTGATGGACTCCATATGCACGGCATCATAATACTTGGTGATGAATTCTTTGCTCAGTCCCAGCTTTTCGCCTTTGGCAAATGCTTTTTCCAGGATTGCGTTCCACCGGTTGGTCTGCAGGATGGTGATATTATTGTCCTTCTTATAGGTCCCTATTTTATCGGCGATCTTCATACGCTGGCTCAATAGCTGGATCAGCTCATCATCGATGTGGTTGATCTGTTCCCGCAGCTTTTCAAGGGCGGTGATGAAACCTTTTTCCGTAGTGGTCTCATGACGCCATTTGATGCTGTCCAGTAACTCAGCCAGCCTTTCCGGTGTGATCTGCTGCTTGGCATCGCTCCATGCTTTATCGGGGTCGATATGGCTTTCGATGATCAGCCCGTCGAAGTCCAGGTCGATCGCTTTCTGGGCGACGTCCAGAAGGATCTCACGGCGGCCGCTGATATGGCTGGGGTCATTGATCATCATGAGCTCAGGGCTGCGGCGCTTCATCTCGATGGCCAGGTGCCACATGGGCGCATTACGGTATTCCGTATTGCCGTAGGAGCTGAACCCGCGGTGTATTAGGCCGATCTGTTTGATCCCTGCCTTGGCTACTCTTTCCACAGCCCCGGTCCACAGCTCCAGGTCGGGATTGATAGGGTTCTTGATCAGCACGGGCACATCCACGCCGCGCAGCGCATCCGCCACTTCCTGTACGCTGAAAGGGTTCACGGTCGTGCGGGCGCCGATCCACAAGACATCCACGTCGAAATGCAAAGCATCCTCCACTTGCTTACCGGTAGCTACTTCCACCGTTATAGGCAGCCCCGTTTGCTTCCTTGCCTGCTGCATCCAGGCCAGTCCCTTTGTCCCGATGCCTTCAAAGCTGCCCGGGCGGGTACGTGGTTTCCAGATACCGGCACGGATCATGTCCACTTTACCGGTCTTTGCAAGGCGGCCTGCGGTCTCCAGCACCTGCTCTTCAGTCTCTGCGCTGCAGGGACCGGAGATGATCAGGGGACGCTTTTTCCATGCGGCCTGAACAACCTCTTTTGCACTCTTGGTTTCTGTCGCTTCCATATACAATAGATTTTAGCGTATTATATTAAAGTTTGTTATCTCGAATTCGCATCATTCATCCTGATCCGCCGTCCCTTATAGTTCTTCCCGTCGATGGCGCGGATCATCTGCTGCGCAGACCGCTTGTCGATCTCGATCCAGCTGTTCATTTCCTTCATGTCTATACGGCCCAGCACCTCTTTACGCAGATCGCTCATATCCAGGATGAACTGCAGGAAGCTGGCTTTATAAAAACCGTCCTTGGTGCCCAGGTTGACAAACAGCCTGGTAAAATCACCGCTGGTAGTATTCCCGTTGTATTCCCTGCGGACCCTTCCTTCTCCTGCTCCATCACGGCGGTTGAACTCACGCCGGTCGCCGCTCTTTCCATCCCTGCCGGCATAGTCCCTGGTACGTTCCCGCACATTCAGGTCCTCGGCATTCTCATAATATTTTAAGAACCGGTCGAACTCCATCGCAGCCACCCGCTTCAGCACTTCCTCCTTGCTGATGTCGGCAAACTTCTCGGCCAGCATAGGGACATAGGTCTCATAATCCCCGTGGCTGATATCCGCCTGCAGCAGCTTCTCCATGAAAGAAAAGAACTGTTTGCGGCATACATCCTTTCCGCTGGGCAGCTCCATCTTATGGAAAGGCACCTGCACAATGCGCTCGATCTGCCTTAATTTACCGATCTCCCGGCTGTGGACAAGAGAAAGGGATATCCCCGTATTTCCCGCCCTTCCGGTACGGCCGCTGCGATGCGTATATACTTCCACGTCATCCGGCAGCTCGTAGTTGATCACGTGCGTGATATCCTTTACGTCGATGCCCCTGGCGGCTACATCCGTAGCGATCAGCAGCTGCAGGGTCCTTTCCCTGAACTCACCCATCACCTTGTCACGCTGCTGCTGGGTAAGGTCCCCATGCAGGGCGTCGATGTCATATCCTTCCCGGGTCAGCTTTTCCGCAATGTTCTGCGCATCAGCCTTGGTACGGGTGAAAATGATGCCGTAGATGCCGGGGTTGAAATCGATCAGCCGCTTCAAAGCCTCATAACGATGATGCGCATTGGTCACGTAATAGTGATGATCGATGGCCTTATTCGCAGTATTCATCTTTCCCACCGTGATCTCCTTCGGGCTTTGCATATACTTCTTGCTGACCCTTTTGATCTCCGGCGGCATGGTAGCGCTGAACAGCCAGGTGGCTTCCCGCTGAGGGGTATTCTGGAGAATGAACTCGATGTCGTCCTGGAAACCCATGTTCAACATCTCATCCGCCTCGTCCAGCACCACATACTTGATCTGCTCCAGGTTGATAGCCTTGCGCTCGATCAGGTCGATGAGACGGCCCGGCGTGGCTACCACGATCTGCACCCCCCGCTTCAGGTCCCGGATCTGCAGGCCGATGGAGCTGCCTCCGTAAACGGCCAGCACATGCATTCCAGGCATAAATTTTTTAAAGAGCTCCACCTCGTTGACGATCTGGAGGCACAATTCACGGGTTGGGCATACTACCAGGGCCTGTGGATATTTCTGGGCGGCATCTATCAGCTGCAGCAACGGAAGCCCGAAAGCAGCCGTCTTGCCGGTGCCTGTCTGCGCCAGACCTACCAGGTCCTTGGTCCCACTTAATAAAACAGGAATCGCCTGTTCCTGTATAGGGGTCGGATTTTTGAATCCCAGTGCATCGGTAGCCTGAACCAGCCTGGCATCCAAGCCCAACCCTTCGAATGTCATCATATACTATTAAAATTTGGCGCAAAGGTACGATTTCTAGGGCCTTTAGCCCATTTTTACTTTAGATCGCACCATTACCATTACTTTAAGATCTTCCTGATCTTATTCGCATTTTCCATCAACTCCTGCAAGTAGCCATAATTCTCTTTTTCCAGGCAACTTTTAAACTTCCGCAGCTGGGCAATGTGCTCATTCAGCACATCCAATACATGCTCCCTGTTCTGCTTGAAAATAGGCAGCCACATGGACGGATTGCTCTTGGCCAGCCGCACCGTACTTTCAAAACCACCTCCGGCCAGGTCGAATATTGCATCCTCTTCCTTCTCCTTCTCCAGGACGGTGTTCGCCAGGGCAAAAGAAGTGATATGGGAAATGTGGCTGATATAGGCGGCATGCATGTCATGAGCCTGCGCATCCATATAGACCAAATTCATACCCAGCAATTTATATATGTGCTCCACTTTTTTCACTGCCTCCGGATCACTGTCCTCTTTCCCGCAGATGACACAGGCCCGGCCCGCAAAGGCGTTCCGCACGGCGGCTTCCGGCCCGCTGTACTCAGTACCCCACATGGGATGGGTAGCCACGAACCGCCTGCGCATCGGATGGTCTGCCAGGCTTTCACACAACACCTGTTTGGTGGAGCCCGCGTCTGCCACTATCTGCCTGTCGTTCACCAGGTCCATGATCCTTTTCATCATCGGCACTGTCGCATCGACGGGAATCGCGACATAGATCAGATCGCTTTTCCTAACGGCCTCCTCCAGGGGCAGCGCCTCGTCGATAAGGCCCAGCTCCAACGCCTTGTCCAGGCTGGCTGGCGTACGGCTCACCCCTATCACGTTCTTTACAAGCCCCCTGTCCCTTAACCCCAGGCTAAAGCTTCCGCTGATCAATCCTACCCCGACTATTGTCATTGAATCAAACATGGCAATGTTTATTTGCTGTTTTCGACTGTTGATAATTGTGCCTCTTTTTGCAGCAGCTGCCCGACACGGCTGATGCTTTCCTGCAGCTTTTCCGCGCTGCTGCAAAGACTTACCCGTATATACCCTTCTCCCGCCTTGCCGAAGATACCGCCGGGCGTAATGAACACGCCGGCTCCATACAGCACCTTGTCGCTCAGCGCATAGCCGTCCTTGTAATCTCCGGGAACCTTCGCCCAGACAAACATCCCCGCCTGTCCACGGTCGAATGCGCAGCCCAGCTGCTCCAGCAGCTGATAGACCCATTGCCTTCTCTCCCTGTAGACTTTATTGACACTGTCATACCAATCCTTTCCCAGTGAAAGGGCTTTGGCTGCAGCCAGCTGCAGGGGGAGGAACATCCCGCTGTCCATATTGCTCTTGAAGCGCAGGACCTCGTCGATGCGTTGTTTGGAGCCCGAAAGTATCCCCACCCGCCAGCCGGCCATATTTTGCGACTTGCTGAGTGAGTTCAGCTCGATCACGATGTCCTTCGCTCCCGGCACTGCCAGCAGGCTTTTCGGCGATTCATTCAGGATAAAGCTATACGGATTGTCATGACAAATGAGGATGCCATGCTTTTTCCCGAAAGCTACCAGCTTTTCGAACAGCGATGCATCGGGCAGCTGCCCGGTAGGCATATGCGGATAATTCACCCACATCAGTTTTACCGGGGCGCCCCCATCCGTTACAACCCGCTCCAGCGCATCAAGATCAGGCTGCCAGCTATGCTCCGCCGTCAGCTGATAATCCACGCAAATGCCGCCCGCCAGCTTCACCGCACTGCGATAGGTGGGATAACCCGGGTCGGGTACCAGCGCCCTGTCTCCTTCATTCAGGTAGGTCATGCAGATATGCATGATCCCTTCCTTGCTGCCGATGAGTGGCAGGATCTCCGTATCCGGCGAGAGCTCCACTCCATACCATTCCCGGTACCAGTTGGCAATGGCATTGCGAAGCACCGGCGAGCCTTTATAGGACTGGTAAGCATGCGTATTAGGCTTGGCGCTCTCTTCCTGCAATACCCGGATCACGTCCGGATGCGGAGGCAGGTCCGGACTGCCAATGCCCAGGTTGATAATATTTTTTCCCTGTTTGTTGAGCTCGTCGATCTCCCGCAGCTTCTGGGAAAAGTAATATTCTCCGATGCCTTCCAGCCTCCTGGCTGTTGTTATTGGATTAGATGTCTGCATATTTTAGACTGTTTTCCCTTTTTTATAAATACCGTAGATCTTCAGCTCCGCCGTGATGGGACGTATTGATTCCATCACGCTGTTGAACTGGTCCAGCGATTCGAATTCCATGTCAGCATGAAAAGAATACTCCCATTCGGTACCAGGGATAGGAAAGGATTGCAGCTTGCTGAGATTGATCCCCCCTTCCGCAATTCGCGTCAGCACCCTGGCCAGGCTTCCCCTGGAATGGTCAGTATGAAAATTCACAGATGCCTTGTCGGCGCTGTCCACCTTCTCCGCCCTGTCTTCCCGCTGCAGGATAAGGAAACGCGTATAATTATTCTTCATCGTATGGATATTGGGCGCCAGCACCTCCAGCCCGAAAAGGTCGGCAGCCAGCTTGCTGGCTATCGCCGCCACATGCTTGTTCCTGTGCTGCTGAAGCAGCTTGGCGCTAAGGGCTGTATCCTCCGTCTCCACCAGCTTCCACTGAGGATGCTTCTCCAGAAAATCAATGCATTGCAGCAAGGCCATATGGTGGGAATGCACTTCACGGATATCCTCCAGCTTTACCCCCGGGTTGACCAGGAGATGCTGGCGTATCTGCAGATAGATCTCCCCGACGATCCGCAAATTGCTTTTTTGCAGGAGATTGTAATTGGGAAGGATGCTGCCCGCAATCGAATTCTCGATGGCCATTACACCCCCGTCACTCTCTTTCCTGGAAGCTGCCACCCGAATGACCTCCCGGAAAGTGGCGCAAGTGATAACTTCCACGTCCTTACCGAAGAATTGCTGCGCTGCCACCTGGTGGAAGCTGCCCTCATAGCCCTGGATGGATACTCTTGTGCTCATATAGGTCTTAAAAGCAAAAGTCCCGGCTGTTGGCCGGGACTCTTTATGTTTAGATTCTTTTTACCTGATTCTTAACAAAAGCATTCCCGGCCTACTTGTAAAGTAGTAAAAAAAGTAAAAGTAAAAATAACGGTATGCCTTCGTGATATTCATAATAATGCACCAAAATTAAAGACTTCTCCCGAATAATAAAATTTATTTTAAGAAAACCTAAAAAAGCTTGAAAATTGCCTAATCCAACCGGTTATTGATCTGCTGGTCGATGAGCTTGAACAAATGGAAAGGCTTGTAGGTCCGCCAGTTATCAAGTTCGATCAATTCGATGAAACGATTGAGCTTGGCTTTACGAAAATCGTGCTGCGTCTGCTCCGGCATATTCAGACAGGCGATCCATCCGCCGGCATCCGTCACCTCTTCAAACCACTCCTCATAATAGTCCTTGTCGCCGCTGTGAAAATTGAGCACGTTCTCGGCAATAAGGATGAATTTGGTAATGCCGGACTCGAAGAACTTGTCGACGACCTCCCGCTTTATGTTCATAATGTCGTTCTCGATGGCGTCATTCCACTCTCCGAACAATTCGATCACCACATAATGCTCGTCATAGTCGGCCAACAGCACTTTCATGTAAAGGGTACGCGATTCGAACTCGTCCCATTGAGGGTGAATGTAATAATTATAGATGGTATGGATAAACTCGAATTCAGAATAAACCCTTCCGTAAAAAGGCGATCGCTCGTCTTCTTCGCTCACATAGATATGGCGCCAGTTATAAAAAGGTTCTATTTCATGCATATTGTCAACAAGATTCTATTGCTTTTTTTACGCTGCCCGACTTCAGCAGCAGGGCTTTTGCCTGTTCGTAATCCGTCAGCCCCGTGCCTTCCATCACCATTTTGGTGCCCCTGTCCACGAGCTTGCTGTTCGTAAGCTGCATATTCACCATCTTATTATCCTCCACTCTCCCAATCTGGATCATCACCGTGGTAGAGATCATATTCAGCACTAATTTCTGGGCCGTGCCGCTTTTCATACGTGTGCTGCCGGTGACAAATTCAGGACCAACCACCACTTCGATGGGGTGATCCGCCTGCGCCGCCACAGGTGAACCGGGATTGCAGACGATACAGCCGGTGACAATACCCCTTTTCCTGCTTTCTTCCATTGCCCCGATCACATAGGGAGTCGTACCGCTCGCCGCTATGCCGACCACAACATCCTTTTCGTTTATGTCATAGCTCTCCAGATCCGCCCATCCCTGCTCATGATCGTCCTCGGCATTCTCTATCGGCTTGCGAATGGCGTCTTCCCCGCCCGCGATGACGCCGATGATCAGATCAAAAGGCATACCATAGGTGGGGGGGATCTCACTGGCATCCAATACCCCCAGCCTTCCGCTGGTCCCTGCGCCAACATAGAACAGCCGCCCGCCCGCCAGCATCTTGTCCGTGATCACCGTAGCCAGCTTCTCTATCTGCGGAATAGCTTTCTCCACAGCGTCAGGAACAGTCTTGTCTTCCTTGTTCATCGAGGTAAGGATCTCGAAAATACTCATTTTCTCCAGGTCATGATACCGGCTGGGCTCCTCGGTAACCTTCTCAAATGCCATACTTTATACTAATTGTTTATGTTTACGATTCACTATGATATTTTATTAATCCATCCATGGGCTTCTGCAGGATCTTTCCCAGCTCGAACTCATACGTCCCGCACAGTTCTTTCACCACATCCCGGAAGCCATAAGCCACCCCGCCTACAAAATGAATCGGTAATTTCCAGCTTTCCCGGTACTTACACAAATGCTGGAAGAAAAAATCGTTCAATCCGTCCTCGATGATATTTTCGATCATATAATGACCCCGGTTCTCCGCCAGGAACAGCGTAAAAGAGGCCAGGTAACGGTTGGGCAATGGCCGCTTGTAAACGCTTTCCAGGATCTCCTTGACATCTGTGGCATACTTTGTGTCGAACTTATACCGCAGCTCCTCATCAAATGTATTATAAAGATAATACTGTAATACCTTTTTACCCAGATAGGCGCCGCTTCCCTCATCCCCCAGCACGAACCCCAGGCCCGGGCTGTTCTTTGAGATCTTCCTGCCGTCGAAATAGCAGGAATTGCTTCCTGTCCCGAGAATACAGGCAATCCCTTTGGTATGCCCGCAAAGGGACAAGGCAGCCCCCATCAGGTCATGCGTGACATGGACTTCGGCCCCCGGAAACATCTGTCGTATGGCTTTCTGGACGACCTTTTGGTTCTTCGGGTCCTTACACCCCGTGCCATAATAATAAACGGCATCCACCGGCCATTTTGCAAGGGAAGGCTTAAGCTCCGTGCCAATGACGCCGGCGATCCCTGCAGCATCCAGGAAATAAGGACTGATACCCTGGGTATCCACTTTTTTCCGCTTGCCATCATGTAAAAGGCACCACTCGCATTTGGTCGCGCCGCTATCGGCTATGAGTATATTCATTCATCCGTCATTTGGGCTGCAAGTTAATTATGATTGCTTAATTTGCAGCCTACTAGTAATTAATCATTCGAATGAAAAAACTTCAGGTCTGGCTCCCTCTGTTATTCGCCGTCGTAATGATCATGGGAATGCTCATCGGCTTTCGTCTGAGGGGCAATGTCGTCACCTCCGGCTTTTTTAAAACACGCAAACAGTCCCCCGTACAGGAAGTGGTCGACCTGGTCAATATGAAATATGTGGACCCGGTTTCCATGGACACGCTGGGCAATGCGGCCATCGACGGCATGCTGACCCGCCTGGACCCCCATTCTGTCTATATCCCCGCCGCCGACTTGTCTGAGGTCAACGAAGACCTGCAGGGTAATTTCGAAGGCGTAGGTATTGAATTCCAGATCTTCTACGATACGGTCAACGTTGTCAGCGTGCTGGCTGGCGGTCCAAGTGACAAAGCAGGATTACAGGTGGGCGATAAATTCTTAAAAGTGGGTGATTCCATAGTAGCCGGAAATGGCATTAACACGGATAAGATCAGAACGCTGCTGAGAGGGCCTGGCGCCAGTAAAGTTGTCATCAAAGTGCTGCGGAAAGGGCAATCCCGGGATTTCATCGTCTCCAGGGGTACTATACCGCTGCCGGCCGTGGATGTATCCTATATGATAGATAAGCAAACTGGCTATATCAGGATCAATAAATTCTCCGAGACTACACATGCCGAATTTGCCCGCGCTATACAAGGACTCCAGGAAAAAGGGCTTCAGCAGCTGATCCTGGACCTGAGAGGCAATGGAGGCGGCATCCTCCAGGAGTCCATCGAAATAGCGGACGATTTCCTGGATGGCGACAAGCTCATCGTTTATACCGTAGGGGCCCGGGCGCCCAAAGTGGAATACCGCTGCCGCCGTGACGGTCTCTTCGAAAATGGCAAGATGGTGATCCTCACAGATGAAGGAACAGCCTCTGCCAGCGAAGTGCTGGCCGGTGCATTGCAGGACTGGGACAGGGCCACCATCATCGGACGCAGGACCTTCGGCAAAGGACTCGTACAGGAACAATACCAGCTAAGCGACGGCTCCGCCATCCGCCTGACGGTGGCACGTTACTATACCCCCACCGGGCGCAGTATCCAGAAACCTTATGACAAAGGACACGAAGACTATAATGAGGAAGTGTTCAAAAGGTTTCGCAGTGGAGAAGTAGTGCACGGCGACAGCGCCATGGCACATTCCGGACCAGCTTTTAAGACCTTTGGCAAACAGCACAGGACCGTATTCGGAGGAGGAGGCATTACACCCGACATTTTCGTAAAGTTCGATACGACAACCCTGGATAAGAACATCACTTCCCTGTATATGGATGGGACGCTCAGCCGCTTCATATATAGCTATTATATCCAGCATATGTCTCTTTTTCAATCCTTTAAGGGTCCTGCCGAATTTGTGGCAGGCTTCCAGGGGGAAGACCAGCTCTGGAATGGCCTTGCGAATTATGCCACGAAGGACACCATCGACCTGCACGCCATCCCCCAAAAGGATAAAGAGATCCTGCAGCATCGTATTAAGGCCCTGATGGCCAGGCAGATCTGGCGGACACAAGGGTATTATGAAGTAAGCAATGCCTATGACCCTGTAGTGAAGAAAGCCCTGGAAATAATAAGCGCCCGCTGACAGCGGGCGCTCACCTGATCCACTCAACGCAGGAAAAATTTATTTATCCTTGTCCAGCAATTCCTTCTTTTCGATCCTGTAGGAGCTTATCAACCCCAGGCCGCCCCCGATGGCGATCATAGCAAAATAGATCGACACATTCGCCCCATTGGTCCCGAAAGCATCGTGCCCGATGCGGTATAAAGCGGTGTTGTCCAACAGGTAGGCGAGAAAGAGGCCAATGCCTGCGCCCACCAGCAGCAACCCCCATTTCAGGTTGCGGAAAGGAGCCGGACGGGGTTTCTCGGGCTTGATGCTGGGGTCCAGCCCTTTCTCTATCATGGCCATGTTCTCTTTGTTCCGCATATAGCGTATGCCAAAAACCATAGCACAAATTCCCAGGCTTAGGAGTATTAACCACAAAAAAACTAACTGTTCTGGTTGCATTGTATTGCTTTTTTCTTGTTTTAATAATGCTTTCGGCTTTTTCAGAACGAACCGACCCGTTTTCCGGACATTCTATCGGACTACTGCAGCTTGTCCGGGGTTACAGATCTTTTAAAATATTTCTGAAAAGAGCTGATCGACTGTTTACGGGAACTATGACCGTTCCCGGAACGCGGAGGTTACAGGCAGGCCTGTCTTTTAATTTCCGTACCTTTCTGTAACCTGACTTCGACAGCAGCAGTCTTATAAACGTGTTACAACCCGGACTTACTGATACAGAGCTCATTAGCAAAATCCTACAAGGGGAGCAATCCTTTTTTGCACAGCTGGTGGAACGCTATCAGAATTACGTTTTTACCCTGGTGCTGCGTTTTACCGACAGCCGCGAAGATGCGGAAGAGATCTCCCAGGACATCTTTGTAAAGGCTTATCGCTCCCTGGCGGATTTTCGGGGAGAATCCAAATTCAGTACCTGGCTGTATACCATCGTTCGCACCAGCTGCATCACCTTTCTGCGGAAAAAGAAGCTGGATATCACCTCCATCGACAATGAAAGGACCTTTTTACAGCTGGAGAACCGTGAGTCGGGCTTTACGGCCAATTCGATCGAGCAGAAATCCAGGCATGCCATGGTCAATGAAGCCATTCGTTTGCTCAGTCCGGATGATGCACAGCTGATCACCCTCTTCTATAAAGGGGAGCAATCCCTGGAGGAGATCGGCAAGGTCATGGGGCTGGAGGCAAATACGGTAAAAGTAAAGCTGCACCGGGCCCGCCACCGGCTAAAGGAGAAAATGGAAAAATATTTCAGTCATGAAGTACGTGAGATACAAGGAGATTGAAAAAAACTTTTTTATGGACACACCTATTCAAATTGAGGAACGCTTGTGGGATTATATCGACGGGCTCAGCAGCCCGGCCGAACGATCCGCCATCGAAGTACTTATTACGGAAAATATAGAATGGCAGAATAAGTACAAAGAGCTGCTGCATGTCCATCAAATGATGGATGCTGCGGAACTGGCAGCCCCCTCCATGCGTTTTACCAAAAATGTAATGGAAGAGATCGCCAGGCTGCACGTAGCGCCGGCAACGAAGACATATATCAACAAGAACATCATCCGCACCATCGGCGCCTTCTTCCTGACAATGATCGCAGGTTTCCTGGTCTTCTGCCTGGGACAGTTCAAATGGTCGGGCTCAGGCTCCTCTTCCTCTTTCCTTCCGCGGTATGACCTTAACCTCGATACGAAGATGAAGGAATTCAACTGGAGCAAATTATTCAACAGCGGCTATACAAATATTTTCATGCTGGTGCTGGTGATCCTGGGACTCGTGATGCTGGATATGTACCTGCAACGGAGAAAACAGCAGCACCTGGAAGCACAAGGCAATAAAGAAGCCTGATGACAGCTATTTGAATTTCTTCTTCAGCTCCATGAGCTTGGCCTGGAAGGGATCCAAAGGCTTCTCCCCTCCCTTGCCTGCCGGCGCTTTCGAAGGAGCGGGACGCTGTCCGGTTCCACCTTGCGGCTTACCACCGGCAGCCGGCTTGTTCCCCTTCATGGAAAGAGAGATCCTTTTTCGGGCTATATCCACCTCCATGACGGTTACCATTACCTTCTGTTGCAGCTTTATTACCTCATTCGGGTCCGACACATAGGTATTGCTCAGCTGGGAGATATGCACCAGTCCGTCCTGTTTGACGCCGATATCCACAAAGACACCGAAGTTGGTGATATTGGTGACAATGCCGGGCACAGTCATGCCCTGCTTGAGATCCTCCATCGTCTTGATCGTCTCTTCAAAACGGAATTCTTCGATGACGCTGCGCGGATCGCGCCCCGGCTTCTCCAGCTCCTTCATAATATCATCGATGGTGAATTCCCCTGCTTTCTCGGAGACATATTTTTTCTTGACTACCTTTTTCCGCAGGTCCTGTTGTTGGATCAGGTCCGTCACTGTACAGCCCAGGTCTTTCGCCATGGCTTCCACCACGTTATAGGTTTCAGGATGTACAGCGCTGTTGTCCAGGGGGTTAGCCGCTTCTCGGATACGGAGGAAGCCGGCGCATTGTTCAAAGGTCTTAGGTCCCATCAGGCTTACCTTCCGCAGTTCGTCGCGGTTGGCAAAAGCTCCGTTCTTTGCCCTGTACTCTACAATGTTCTTCGCCAGCGTGGCGCTGAGTCCGGAAACATAGGTCAGCAGGTGTTTGCTGGCGGTGTTCAGGTCTACACCGACATGGTTCACGCAGCTCTCTACGATGCGGTCCAGCTCCTCTTTCAGTTTGTTCTGGTTGACATCATGCTGGTACTGCCCTACCCCAATGGATTTTGCGTCTATCTTCACCAGTTCGCTCAAAGGGTCCAGCAGGCGACGACCGATGCTCACAGCTCCCCGCACAGTCACGTCCTGGTCGGGGAATTCCTCCCGGGCCGTTTCACTGGCGGAATAGATGGAGGCGCCGCTTTCATTCACCATGAAGATGCTGACATGCCGGCCAAAATCGATGCCGCGCACCAGCTGCTCGGTCTCACGACCCGCCGTTCCATTGCCGACAGCAATGGCCTCGATATCGTATTTGTCCACCAGGCGCCGCAGTTCCGCCGTGCTGGCCTGCGTTTCATGCTGCGGCGGGTGCGGATAGATGGTGCTGTTATGCAGGAAATTTCCCTGTGCATCCAGGCATACTACCTTACAACCTGTGCGGAAGCCAGGATCCAGCGCCAGGATTTTTTTAGACCCCAGGGGTGATGCCAGCAACAGCTGACGAAGATTTTCCGCAAACACACGGATGGCTTCTTCATCCGCCTTGTTCTTGCTGACAAGCCTGAACTCATTCTCGATGGATGATTTCAGCAGACGGTCGAAAGAATCTTCAATGGCTTTCTTCACTTCCCCGGCAGCAGGGGTGGCGGCTTTGACAAATATCCTGTCCAGATCGTCCACAGCCGTCTGTTTGTCGATGTTGATATCCATGATCAGGTAGCCTTCCTTCTCCCCCCTTCGAATGGCCAGGATACGATGCGAAGGACAATTGGCCAGGGGCTCGCTGAACTCAAAATAATCCCGGTATTTCTGCGCATCTTCCTCGTCCTTTTTGGAGGTCAGCACTTTGGAGCTGAGCGCAGCGCCTTGCGTGAACAATTGTCTTACCTTATTACGCGCCTGCTCATTTTCCGCGATCCATTCCGCAATAATATCACGGGCGCCCTGCAAAGCCTCTTTATTATCCTTCACCTGCTCGTTCAAAAATTTAGCAGCTTCTTCATTGGGATCACCGGCACCCTGTTCGAAAAGAAATTTGGCCAAAGGCTCCAGGCCTTTTTCAATGGCAGTGGTTGCCCGGGTCTTGCGCTTGGGCTTATAAGGAAGATAAATATCTTCCAGTTCCGTAGCGTCGTAGCAATGTACGATACGCTCTTTTAGCTCCGGCGTGAGCTTTCCCAGTCCTTCGATGGTCTTCAGCACCGTCTCCTTCCTCTTATCCAGCTCGGTGAAATATTTTATCTGCTCCACCACATCATTGATCTGGACCTCGTCCATATTGTTGGTGGCCTCCTTGCGGTAGCGGGCCATGAATGGAATGGTAGCACCTTCCGCATGCAGGTCGTGGATATTGTTTATTTGTCTGAGGCTAAAGCTTAATTTCTCTGCGATCTTTTGTATATATACAGGTTCCATAGTAAACGATGTTCAATGGTCGTCCGGGAGTTACCGGGTATGACCACGGGGGAGCAAATGTAAAGGATCGGACGGAAGAAAAACAGGGTGTTGATATTTTTAGATCATACTTGAACCTTTCAACTAAATTTGCAGCCAGAAGCAACCAATATGGATATCAAAAACAACATCCTGGAGACCATCGGCAACACTCCTTTGATCAGACTGAACAAACTGACAAAAGACCTGCCTTGCACCGTACTGGCCAAAGTGGAATATTTCAATCCGGGCAACTCTATAAAAGACCGGATGGCGCTGAAAATGGTGGAAGTAGCCGAAAAGGAAGGTAAATTGAAGCCGGGTGGGACCATCATCGAATGTACTTCAGGCAACACAGGCATGGGCCTGGCCCTGGCAGCCGTGGTGAAAGGCTATAAGTGCATCTTCACGACCACAGACAAACAATCCAAGGAAAAGATAGATATCCTCAAGGCCTTAGGCGCGGAAGTCATCGTGTGCCCGACAAATGTTGAGCCGGAAGATCCCCGTTCCTATTATTCCATCGCCCGTCGCCTGGCAAAGGAAATTCCCAACTCCTTCCATGCCAATCAATATGACAATCTGGCCAACCGCCAGGCACATTATGAAACGACGGGTCCGGAGATCTGGCAACAGACGGATGGCAAGGTCACCCACCTGGTTGTAGCCACCGGTACAGGCGGCACCGTCACCGGGACAGCCATGTTCCTGAAAGAAAAGAACCCTAAGATACAGGTATGGGCCATTGATCCCTTCGGCTCCCTGCTCACCAAATACTTCCGCACAGGAGAGGTGGACATGGACCAGGTGCACCCCTATATCAGCGAAGGCATCGGAGAAGATTTCGTGCCCCAGAACTACGACATGAAATATGTGGATGTATTCGAACAGGTTACGGACAAGGACGCCGCCATCATGGCCAGGCGTATCGCCAAGGAAGAAGGGCTTTTCTGCGGGTACAGCGCGGGTACAGCCATCCAGGGACTGCTGCAGCTGAAAGATCTCCTGAAAAAGGACGATGTAGTGGTAGTGATCCTGCATGACCACGGCAGCCGGTATGTTGGAAAGGTCTACAACGACCAATGGATGATGGAACGGGGTTTCCTGGATGTGAAAACCTTCAAGGACATCGTATCCGGCCGGGGCGCTAAACGCCTGATCACCGTGGACGCTGATCAGACGGTGGGACAAGCCTTCGAACTGATGCAGAAATACAATGTGGAAAACCTGCCCGTCCTCCGGCAGGGTGAACCTGTCGGCGCCATCAGTGAAAGCGGGCTCTTTGCCCGGATGATGAGCAATGGACAGGATATAAAAAACAAAAAAATCGCTGAAGTACTCGAAAAACCCTATCCCGTCGTCTCCTTTGACACCCCTCTCGAAAGACTTAGCAGCCTGATCACCCGCGAAAATGGAGCCGTACTGGGAAAAGACGACAGCGGGAATTACCACATCGTTACGAAGTATGATGTCATCCATGCCTTGGGTGGATAGGCGATCGGCAAACATAGCCAATTCATAAACAACTGATTATCAACATTAATTATTCTTCCCTTCTTATTCCATCGTATCTTTCCCACACCTTTACACCGGACATTTACTAGTATATTATGCAATGATTACGAGCATCTTAGTAATTTCTGATGAAAAAAAATAGAGCAAAACCTCTCTTGCCTTTCCAACTTTAACAAATTATTTTTGATTTAGAAGTTGATTGATAGTTATCAATCACCCAGTATCCGAAAAACCAAGCAAAATCCAATATCAGTAAAAGAACCGGACCCAATATCCAAAGAAATTCCAGTTTACAATCCAATATCAGTCAACTTCTATTTTTCCTGAACGAACCGGAGGTTCGTTGTCCGAAGGACAGACATTAAATCTTTAGCACAATTGGGCTAAATTTTTTAAAGACCAATTGTGCTGAGTTATCCTACAAAAAAAACCAAACGTCAAGGCTCTGATCCAATTATCCAGAGAGAAACCAAAAACCAAAAAACCAAATCCTTCAAAAACCAGTACTAGTATCCTTTAAAAGACCGAACAGAACCAAGATCCCGAAAAACCAAAGAACCCGGAACCGATCCTGAGAAACGAAACTTATCCTGAAAAATCCAACACATCCAATAAAAGACTTATCTAAGATCCAACGTCCGAGAAAAACCAAAAGCAAGTGTCCTATCCTAGTGTACAAAAACCACATGCTTTAACTCTGGTACCCTCCTGCTAAACTCTAAAAGGAACTGATTAGTGCGCGAATTTAGCAGGAGGCCTTTACCGAAGGTCCGTCGTACCTTGCAATATGCGCGTTTTTACCGACCAGCTTGACAGAACCATCTCACTCGATCATCCTCCCCGCCGGATCATCTCACTGGTGCCTTCACAAACACAGTTACTCCATGCATTGGGTCTGGAAGAAGAAGTAATAGGTATTACCAAATTCTGCGTCCATCCCGGCTCGTGGTTCCGTCATAAGACACGCGTAGGCGGTACCAAGGACATTCGCCCCGGCATCATTCGAAGCCTGCAGCCCGACCTGATCATCGCTAATAAGGAAGAGAACCAGCAACAACAGATCGAAGAGCTGGCCGCTGACTACCCTGTATGGATCAGCGACATCGCTACCCTGGAAGATGCAATGGAAATGATCCTGGCCCTGGGCGCCTTAACAGGCAGAGAGCAGGCAGCGGCTTCCCTGGCAGGCAGCATCCGGCAGCAATTCAATGGATTGACGGCTACTGATGCCAGCCTCCGCACCGCGTACTTCATTTGGAGAGATCCCTGGATGGTCGCCGGCGGCGATACCTTCATCCACCATATGCTGCAGCAATGCGGCCTGAGCAATATCTTCGCAGGGGAGAACCGATATCCCACCATAACGCTGGACGAACTGGCTGATCGGCATTGCGAACTGGTACTGCTGTCATCCGAACCCTACCCTTTCCGTGACAAACATATCGCCGGGATCAGGGAAGTCCTGCCGGCAGCCAGGATCAGGCTGGTGGATGGCGAAATGTTCAGCTGGTATGGCAGCCGCCTGCTGGAAAGCCCCGCCTATTTTCGTCAGCTCTTTGGCAGCATGTAAAATACCCCCTTTGCGGTATATATACCTGTGATAAGTAGCCTACCTTTATAACCATGGGCACCTCCGGTGGCGGCAATATGATCGTACGGACAATTATACCTGTCATGCTCACCCTATTAATATTGGGTATATTCCTGTCCCTCTACTTCCTGAAATATATTCCCGGCAGACAAAGTTCGTTCAACGACAGGGCCTATATGGAGCTGCAGCAAATAGCAAAAGCCATACAGCGGAGGGATAATGGCTATGTGCAGGCCATCCGGTATTTTCTCAACAAACCCCAATCCTCCAGCCCCCTGCTTCAATCCTTTAAATGCACGCCCCGGCGTCCGGACGAGAGGGACAGCGCGATCAGGCTTTATCCCGCAACGCTCGTTCCCGATAACTTTAACAATGACAGCTGGCAGCTTTCTTACCCATTGGTCCACGCCTCCGGTAAGGACACCATCGTCATGTCCACGCCCCTGGATAGCTTGCTGGCCCCGCTCATTTCCACCTACAGGGATATTTTCAACAGCTATCTGCTCATAGGTCAGTCTTCCACCGGCAATGTCCAAAAGAACATCCTGTTCAATTCCGACAATCTTCCCCTGGGCAGTGACTTCGATCCCGATACACTGCTGAAAAAAAGCAATGGGCTCAATCCACAGTTCATTCACGATGTAAGCATCGAAGGCACACCCCATAAACTATTCCTTTATCCCCTGCAATTCGGCGCCGTACACGTCACCCTGGCCGGCATGATCAGCACCTCCGGTTACAACAGCGGGTATAAGGACATTCCACTGAAGCTCTTTGTTCCAGCCGGCATCATCATCCTTTTATTGATCATTTGCCTGCCCATCCTGAAGATCTTTATCCTGGGCGCCGGCGAATCCATCACCGATTGGAATATCCGCCAGATCGTCGGCGCCTATTTTGTCGCCGCCTTCACCTGCTTCTTCCTCTTCTCATGGCTGTTCCTGACACGTGCCCAATCTGCAGATGACAAAGCTACGCTCCGGCGCCTCTCAAGGAACGTCCAGGGACAATTCCTCCGGGAGATCGATACCATCTGCCTTCAGCTTAAAAAATGGGACACCGCTTATCAGCAGATCGATGGCATTGCCGACAGCGCCCTGATAGCAGGACTGCGCGGCGACTATATACTGGATCGCGGAGATAGCCAGCGCCTGGATCAGACCTTTTATCCGCGTGCTTACCCCTATACGGACTATGCCTTCTGGATCGATTCCTCCGGCAAATGGGTGGCTACATGGAGTGGAAAGACAGGCAATAATAAACCCTTGCTCCTGAACGTGAATGACCGTGATTATTTCAAAGACTTTGTCAATCGGAAATATCTCAATCGCCGGTGGCGTTATACCATCCAGCCCACCCTGTCAAGGCTGGACGGTGAATATACGATCACGGTTGTCATCGAAAGCATCGCGTCCCCCAAAAGAGTGATGAGCCGGGGAGCGATCCGCACCTTACACCGCCCTATGCTGCTTGGGCTCTCCGCGCAAATGCACTCGGTCACCAATACCGTGCTGCCCCAGGGTTATAATTTCAGCATCATTGACGAGAATGGCGCTGTGCTGTATGACTCCAAACCAGGTCGCGCCCTTTTATCCAACATTCAGAAAGAAAGCGAGGGATCGCCCCTGTTGCTGGAATGCGCACGCTTCAGGAACCACCGGTATTTCAGCCATATTCAGCTGAAAGGCAGGGAAGTAGCGCTTGAAGCGACGCCCATGGAAGGCTTGCCCTACACCCTGCTGTCCTATTCCGATCTTTCCAACACAGATCATTTCCAGATCCATGTCATCGGCCTTTCAGCCATCTTTACCATCAGTATCGTAGCACTGCTCATACTGTCTACGATCATCAATGAATGGACAGGAAAAAAACCCGGCATCCTGCTTACACCACCGCTGCATTTCGAGTGGCTGCGGCCACGGCAGCATAAAAACAGATATTACCTGCAGCTCGTCATCGGCCTCCTCGCAATGCTGGCTGTCTATGTCCTCGCCTGGACGGTCATTTCATCCATGCCGCGTGAAGAAGAATTCTCGCTTTTCTTCATCACGCTCTCCTTTCCTTTTTACTGCTCATTGTATTACTATACACTACGGGAAAAAGAAAAAAAGCGCCGGCAATACACAAAGCCGCTGCTGATCCCGCTGATCATCTTTTTTTCCCTGCTCCTTGTATTGCTGACCTGCCTTTCCTTCTTCGGCTCCTCCACCATCGGCATCCCCTTGCTGGCGCTGTCCGTCCAGGCCCTGTTCTTTGGGGTCCATTGGCTGTTCGTCACCATCTTCACCCCTTCTTACCTGCAGGCTCCCGCGGCCGGACGGCTGTTCCGGATAAAAAAAGCCCTGTTCGATTGGAGCGGCAGACAATGCGTCTCTTGGCTCCGCAGTTATTCGATGGCCATCGTCCTGGGTGTATTCCTCATCAGTGTCGTTCCTGCCTGCGGCATCTTCTGGCTGTTCTTCAGGCAGGAGACAGGGCTTCGACGCAACAGCGCGAGACTGGAAATAGCCAGGACGATCAACAGCCGAAGGTTGATGCTGAATAAGCGAACGGCAGTCTACAAATTTGCCGACACCAACTACAACATGAGATTGGCAAGGCTGCAGCAGCTAAAATTCGATTTCGGCATTTACCTCATACGGAACGAACATGTCCGTCCGGATCCTACGGATAAAGGCCTCTCCTTCTTCCCCATGGCAACGCAATATGTCGATATGCACAATGTGTTCTTTCCGGAAGATACCAATGTGCTGGCAGGCGTGTCCATGCCTGATTCGGCAGCAGACGGGACCTGGCATTTTTCAACTCCCGCAGGCGGCGCCCATGCCCCCGTGAGATTGGATTATGACGACCCGCAGGATCACATCAATCCGGGAGGGCTCCGGCTGGAAACAGGCAGGGAAGCTTCATGGTCCAGCTTTGGCCTGATCCAACGCACCGATAAAGCCATCGGCCCTGTTTTTATGATCCTTTTTTACCTGGCGCAGCTCCTCATCGTCTTCCTGGTCTATAAGCTTACCAGGGCCCTGGCCACACGGATCTTCCTCATTGACATGTTTCATAATGGCCTGCAATTTTATTATGACGACAGGCTGCGTAAACCACCTATGCCGTCGCCCGGCCTTCCCGATGGCTTTAGCCTGCTCATGTCCGCTCTCCGCGCTGAAGAAAAAGAAGCCGAAATAGATCCGATCGATAAAGCTGAGACCATTTTACGCAACCGGGCGGCCTACGCAGCCGTTTACGCGGAAAGATGGTCCTCTCTGCCCCCTGCCAAAAAATTCGTTCTTTTCGACCTGGCAAGGGACGGGTTTCCTAATTACAGGACAGCCAATACCCTTTTCGATCTGTTGAACGACAGGTTACTGGAATTTCGCAGGAATGGACACCTGGAGCTGATCACGCCCAGCTTCCGGGAATTTGTCCTGCTAAAGGCCGAAGACCCCGAGGTCATAGCCGCACTAAAAAAGAGCCGGCAGAATGGAGAATGGCTGTCATTCAAGACGGGTTTGATGATCCTGTTCACCGCCTTCGGATTATTTATCTTCTTCACCCAGGACGCGCTGTTCCAAAAGATGACGGGACTGCTGACCTCTCTTATATCCCTTACCACTCAATTCTCCACGCTTTTCGACAAATCAGTTCCCAAATCCGCGCAAAATTCCGCTGACGAGGATAAGTAAAAGGAAAATACGACATTTGAACATGCAGTTCAGTGATCATCCTTCCGCCGCTGACGGAGAATCAAACAAGCCGTCCCGGAAAAAACCCATTTTTCCCGTTCTGGAACCTTTGCGCAACTACCTGAAGCACCATGGCCGTGAAGTGCGGCAGCCTGTATCCTACCGCGATCTGCTGAACCATATCACCTATTCCGTCCCCCTGAAGGACAAACACGGTCAGGATACTTTATGGGAAACAGCCCTTTATGACATGCGGCATTGGGACTTTATCCGCGAAGGGCTGGTACAGATGTACGCCATTCTCAAAACAGAAGGCGACCTCAGCTATACCAAACACCTCGATGTAGCACGGATCGACTACTGCAGCTTTGCCAATTCCAATCCCTTCCGGATACGCATCGTCAATAAGTTCAACGACAACTACGATCACTATTACATCAAACAGGCCGACGCTTCCCGTATCTATGGCCTGGAGCTGGAACATCTGCTCTCTCCTAACCGCATGACCTTCTTTACCCATCACAACACACTGGTGGAGGAACATATCCCCGGCATCCCGGGCGACCTCTTTATCAAAAATTTCATAAATGACCCTTTGACCAATAAGATCCGCCTGTCCAAGGAGTTCGTCAAGTTCAATGAGCGCTGCTTTGTACGACTGCTGGGTGACATGCGCGCCTATAACTTTGTCGTAGACATCACCCCGGACATCGAAGATTACCAATACCGGATCAGGGCCATTGACTTCGATCAACAATCTTATGAAGGCAGGAAGAACCTCTACATCCCGCAATTCTTCAAAGAGAACAACGCTTTCGTCGAGCTTTGCCTGAAATATCTTAACAAGGAATCCATCGAACAATACCAAACGGAGGAAAGGACCATGATGGCCTTCCGGGTAGCCTCCTCCCGTTTCAGGCTGATGGAACTATTGAATATCATGGCAAAGGACCAGCTCATCTCCAGTCCCGAAAAGCTGCTCCAGCTAAAAACCGCCCTGAATGAACATTTCAGGAACCCCGCTTTTCTCAAATGCCATTCTATGGGCCAGCTGGTCAAAAGACAGCTGAAACAGACCCTCCAGAAGAATCTCGCCCTCATCCAAAAAAACCTGAGCAAATTCGAAGATTAGACGGCGATGCCGTATATTCGCGACTTCTTTAAGAAACGAGGCTTACCATTTAATGATTTTCAACGTTTTCCACTTATTGTAAAATAAAAAACAACTAAAGTTCAGTTAATATGAAAAAATACAAAGCCGGCGTACTATTCGGTGAAGAGCTGGAAGCCTTGTATAAGGATGCAAAAGACAATCAATTTGCCCTTCCTGCCGTAAATACCATCGGCACCAACACCATCAACGCAGTCCTGGAGACAGCAGCCAAGGTCAACTCTCCCGTCATCATCCAATTCTCCAATGGCGGCGCTCAATTCATCGCAGGAAAGGGAATGCCCAATGATAAATTACAGGGAAATATCTCCGGCGGCATCTCCGGAGCGCTTCACATACATAATGTCGCTAAGTACTACGGCGTTCCCGTCGTACTGCACACCGACCACGCCGCTAAGAAATGGCTGCCCTGGATCAGCGGTCTCATCGACGCCGGTGAACAATTCTATAAAGAAAAGAAACAACCCCTGTTCAGCTCCCACATGCTGGACCTTTCCGAAGAGCCCCTGGAAGAAAATATCCATACTTCCGTGGAGTTCTTCAAACGCATGCAGCCCCTGGGCATGGCCATCGAGATCGAACTGGGTGTCACAGGCGGTGAAGAAGATGGCGTGGACAACAGCGGAGTGGAAAATCATAAATTATACACGCAGCCGGAAGATGTTGCCTATTCTTATAAAGAGCTCAGCAAAGTAGGCCGCCTGTTCAGCGTGGCCGCCGCCTTTGGCAACGTACATGGCGTATACAGCCCCGGCAACGTGGAGCTGCGTCCCGTCATCCTGAAGAACAGCCAGGACTATATCGAGAAAGAATTGAAGACAGGCCCCAAACCCGTTTACTTCGTATTCCATGGCGGCAGCGGCAGCCCCCAGCACCAGATCCGGGAAGCCATCAGCTACGGCGCCATCAAAATGAATATCGACACAGACCTGCAGTGGGCCTTCTGGGAAGGCATCCAACAGTACTATAAAAAGAATGAAGGCTATCTCCAGGGCCAGCTGGGTAATCCCGAAGGACCGGCCAAGCCGAACAAAAAATACTACGATCCCCGCGTATGGCTGCGCAAAGGCGAGGAAAGCTTCGCCAAAAGGCTCGAAGTAGCTTTTGAAGATCTGAATTGTATCAACAGGAACGCATAAATGAAAAAGGCCCCTCAAAGGGGCTTTTTTTATTGTAGTATGATCTCCACTATCCTTTCATTCTCAATGATCATCATCCCATGCCGGTCATTCGTGATGCCGGCTGTCAGACGATATGTATACCGCGGTAAATGCCCTTCCATCACCGTTGGCAGATAGGCAAACTGTACATTCTCCGCCCTCCCCCTCAACACCTCCCCTACCTCGATGATATGCGTGGAGATGATGAAAGAACAGTTCCTGTATTCAGAGAACGCCTGTGTAACAGCCAATGTCGCATCATAAGCGTCCTTCACGTTCGTCCCCTTGAACAGCTCATCGAAGATGACGATCAGTCGCCTGCCACGGCTCACCTCCTCCGCCACCGTCTTTACCCGGAGCACTTCAGCATAAAAATGACTATACCCCAGGTTTAGGTTGTCCGGCACATTGATGGAAGAGTACAGTCCGTCCCTGACGGAAAATTCCATCTCCCTGGCGGCCACAGGAAAACCCATATGCGCCAGGTATACAGCAATGCCGAAGGACTTCATGAAAGTAGACTTCCCCGCCATATTGGCCCCCGTAAGGAAAACGACATTACTTTCCCGGTACAGGCTCATTGGATTGCCCACAGCATTATCCAATCCGGGATGCCGCAGCTCCGCAGCGCGAAAAATATTATGGTCCTTCGGGTAGGCGGCGGCATAGCAAAGACCTCTTGCCCTCGCCACATCAGCCACTGAAATATACAGATCCAACTCATAGATCACCTCCAATATGACTTCCATCTCTGCCCGGAACGTGTGCTTCAGCAAATGGTCATATTTCGCCACTTTGAGCAGGGACATTTTATCCTCGCGGAGCATCTCTGTCAGCCGCCTGTCGGCAAAAAAGCCCTTCAGGTCCTGGATTCGCTCCTGGTACGGATGGTCCATAGGCCCTTCCAGCTGCCGTAAAAAGTCAGCAAGCCGGCGCAATGCTTCCACGGTAGCCAGAAAACCTTCATACAATAAATGGTATTGCTCGTCACGTACAAAAGCGCTCAGGAGTTTCTTTTGAATCACAACTGCCATCGTCGCCAGCGCATTGCTTCCCGCCCCCATGCTCACGTAATTCTCCACCTTGCCGATAGTATCCGCACTGAAAGGAAATTTCAGGCGCAACCGCTGGAAATATTGGAAGACCCCGGCGCGTTTATTGATGGCCTCCGCGTCGGTGAGCGGACTATTGAACATGGTTTCCAGCAGCCGGCCGCCCCCATGTGTCTTCACCTGGTGGAAGATCCCAAAAATGGAATGGGGCCGGTATTTGCCCAATAGGTTGAGATCCTCCAGGGTTTGCTTGTCTGCTATAAAGCTCATTGTACATTTGATTTATTTCCCTGCTTCAAAATATCCAGTATCCCTTCATTGTTGATGATGATCATACCGTGCCTGTCGGCCGTAATGCCGGTCTGGAGCGTATAAGTATACACCGGTGTATTCCCGTTCATCCGCGTAGGCAGATATTTAAAACCGATGTTCTCCCAGTTTTCCTTCAGCACATCACCCGCCTCGATGATATGGGTGGAAATGACAAAGAGGCTATTCCTCTTTTGGGCGAACGCAGACGTAATGGCAACAGTAGCCTCATAAGCATCCTTTACGTTCGTGCCCCGGAACAGCTCATCGAAGACAATGAAAAAACGTCGGGACTGGCTCAGCTCATGCGCCATTTTTTTCACCCGCAGCACCTCCGCATAGAAATGGCTGGCGCCCATCCCCAGGTTGTCCGGAAGATTGATCGTCGTATAAATTCCGTCCAGCACGGAGAACTCCATACGGGTCGCAGGCACCGGGAAGCCCATATGAGCCAGGAACAACGCGATACCCAATGATTTCATAAATGTGGACTTGCCCGCCATGTTGGCTCCCGTAAGAAAGATCACATTGCTGTCCGGCGTGATCCGCAGCGTATTGCCCACCGCATTGGGCACATGGGGATGATAGACGCCCTCCAGGATCACCACGGGCTTGTCAGGACGCAGCGCCAGGGGAAACACAAACTTTCTTTCTGCCGCCACCTTCCCCACGGACAGATAAACATCCAGCTGATAGATATGTCGCAATAGTCGTTGGACCACATCCCTGTGGCGGAACCGGAAAAGCACATCGTACGCAGCTACGACATCATGGGTCAGCCTGCCGCCGCCCATTGCGGGTAGTTCTTCCAAAAGCCCGGTTATCGCAGTCTTTTCCTCGCTGTAAATTCCGTCTCCTGTCGCCAGAAGGAAATCCTGCATGCCCTTCAGCAGCTCCACAATGGCCTCCACCCCCTTATAAATAACGGCGGTCTGAACATCCTTTCCTATCAGGTGGCTGAGCTTCCTGCCGATGCCATGCTCATCCGGAGACAGCTTCGTCCTTTCATCCGTATTGCCGAGGTACGGCTCCACGGCATCGAAAAGCATAGATCTAAAAGGGAAGGACGTACCCGCACCTGCAAAATACTGAATGATGCCACTGCGACGATTGATGGCCTGCTCGTCGGACAAAGGGTAACGGAACATTTCTTCCAGGAGCTGGGCTCCTCCCCTGGTAACGGTGCGATTAAATATATTGTACACCGAATCGCCTCCATGCTTGCCAAAAATATTGAGGTCATCCAGCGTCTGCTTATCTGTCGTAAATAACATTGGGTTATTTCCTTTTACGCCGGATGAGTAAAATAGTTGCGAATGCCAGCAGCACGCCAGGCAGGATCCAGACAAACATGATCTTGAAAACCTCCACCTGGTCGGGGGTTACATTCACCCGCTTGTCCTTTGCATCGGGCCGGCTGGTGTCGATGGGAAATTCACCATAGCTCAGCCAGCTGAACAGGGCCGTGTTAAAACTGAAATTAGCCACCTTTATATTGTTCCTTCCCAACTCGACATTGCTCATGAAATCCGCATCACCCGTGACGACAATGCGCTGCTCCCTGCCATTGATCTTCCTGGTCAGGCTCAATGCGGTGGGGACAGACTTCCTTACATCTCCATTGGAGGGTGAAAAAACGATGTCTGCGGAATCCACTACCAGCTTGTCCTTTTTCACCCAGCTGTGCTGCGCATCGGTCATCAGCAAAGGTTTTATTTCAAAAGCGCCGGTGTCGGCGTAGACAAGGCCGGCAGCGCCGGGCATGGATACATTCACACTGTCCTTATAGCCTTTCATCACCTGTTTGGAAAAGCTGGCGGCAGTAGCAGTTATATTCGGAAGCACCAGGTCCGGAGAGAATTCCTTGCTCTGCTGCACAATGACACCTTCCATCAGCTGTACGCCCAGCCTTTGCAACAGTGGGTTTAAAATGGCCTGCTTACCCGGTTCACCTGCGATCAGTAAGTTCCCCCCCTTGTCCATATAGGCCTGGATCTTAGACAGTGCTTCAACGCTGAAGCCGGTCTTGGGGTCCGCGATCACGAGCGTGGAAATATGGGCAGGTATATCCTGCGTGGCCAGGGAAACAGTATCCACGTCGAAGCCCTGGTTTACCAGTGCATATCGGAATGTGGCCAGCGTAGTCAATGTCTTATAGTTTCTGTCACCAATCTTATCAATACTTCTTTCAAGGTCACCCGTCAGAAATGCCACTTTAGGCAGTTTGGCAGCCAACAGGCGTTTAAGGGCCGCCGAGATCTCCGTTTCACCGGGAAAGACCCCCTGGTCATCGAATACCCGCAGGAAAGTGGTCCTGTCCTTATATTTCAGCTGCATGACATACCGGTTCAGCTCCGGCTCCAGGTCAATGATCTTATGGATCTCTTCCGGCGTCTTGAACTGGGACAGCTTCATATTCCAGTTCTTTGCATTCATGTCCGCCAGTTCCTTCGTGCTCTTGCCGGGAGAGAATTTATAAACATAGCTGTCATCCAGCGCCGTGTCATAATAGTTGACATACTTCAGCATGATATCAGGCTTGAAGCGCAGATAAGGCTCCCACCGCGCCAGATCATAATTACGTGACTCGGGTAATCCGAAATAAGAGTATTTCCCCAATATATTATTGTAAGCCGTCACTTCCAGCGGCTCCTTCCCTATCTCGCTGAGGATCTTCTGTGCATTGGGCGTGAGCGTCCGGGATTTATTAGCTGTCACATCTGCATACCCGATCAGGCTGGAACGTGCACTCAGGTATCCCACCAGCAATGCCGAGACGATGATAAATGCATATCTGCCCGTCTTCACAAGGGCCGGCTTGGATTCCCTGCCCGCCTTCAGCTTATAAACGCTGAGGCCCAAAAAGATATAGATGATCAGCAGGAAATACAATACATCCTTGGTGGTGATCAGCCCGTACAACATATGTTCCGTTCGCCCCGAAAGAGAGAGAAAATAAGTAAGGTCTCTCACAAAATCAATCCCCTGCCATAGCTTTCCGATATAGCTTAAGATGCCGATCATGACAAAAGTGCTCACAGCCGACACGACCTGGTAAGTGGTAAGACAGGACATGAAAAGCCCGATGGCCGAATAGGCGCATAACAACAGGTAAAATCCAAGGGCGGAGGAGATCAGCATCCCATAATCCACCGACTTGATCTGGAACATGCCGGCCACCAGGAAAATGCCTACAATGCACACCAGCACCAGGCTGTAGATCATCATGGAAAGATATTTCCCAAAAATGATCGCCCGGACCTTTACAGGGGAGGAATATAGCAGCCTGATCGTGCCACCATTGATCTCCCGGCTGATCAATCCCATGGTAAGCAGTGGAATATAGAGATAGAGCTTCTCCATTACGCTGCTGAACAACCCATCTCTCCCGCCGAAGATCCTTTCCGTCAGCTGGGTCATAAATTGTAAGCCATACCCTTCCATTTCCTGGGTCTTTGCATTCGACTCCAGGTTATAGGTATAGGCCAGCCCGCATTGAATGAGAAAAACGATCATTAAAAACCAGGCAATGGGCGAATAGAACAGGGTACGCAGCTCTGTTCTTGCAATTTTATAAACGGTCCTCATGAAAAATGTTATTGAGATGATTTAGTGGACAATTGTTTGAATATCTCGTCGAGCGCGCTCTTATCAAGGTTGATCTCCCGGAGCCTCCAGCTATGCTGCACACTGGCAGCGACAAGCCGCTCTGCTATCTCCTGGTCGCCACTGAAATATACCCTGACCTGCCTCTCCGTAAGGAACTCTACCTTGTTGACACCTTGTACTTTCAGCAACTCGGACTCAGAAGGCGGGTTCTCCAGGTGCATCAGCACACTGTGTGGCTCCACATAATTATTGAAGGCATCCATCGTATCGGAAAAGACGATCCTTCCGGCCTCGATCATCTTGATCTCTTTGCAAAGGATCTGTACTTCCGACAGCACATGGGAGGAAAAGATGACAGCCCTGTCGGCGGCGATCTCCTTGATCAACGCCCTTACTTCGATGATCTGGTTGGGGTCCAGCCCATTGGTCGGTTCATCCAGCACGACCAGTTTGGGCCGATGAATGATCGCTTGCGCAATACCCACCCGTTGACGATAGCCGCCGGACAGATTGCGGATAAGCCTGTTGCTGAAATGCGTGATGCCGCAACGTTCCTTGGCGTCGTCCAGCGCCGGCTTGATCTTCTTTTTCTCCATCAGCCGCAGGTCGGCGCAATAGATGAGATATTCATCCACGGTAAGGTCCATATACAATGGTGGTGTCTGAGGTAAAAAACCTATCTCTTGTTTAGCCCGTTCCGGCTCTTCCCGGACGTCGATCCCATTGATATAAACATTTCCTTCGGTCTGGTTAAGCGCTCCACAGAGAATATTCATCGTGGTGGACTTGCCGGCGCCATTGGAGCCGAGCAGTCCTACGATCCCGCTCTGGTTGATCTCGATATTGATATCGCGGATAGCCCAGGAGCTGCTGTATTTGTGGGAGAGATGTTCAATTTTAACAATACTGCTCATATGATGTGATGTGTTAATTTTTTTCCGCCAGCGCTTCGGCTGCGTCGATGGTGAATTTTTTATCTACCAGTAATTGCAATACTGCTTCGTTCAGCTTGTCGGGGTGCGTTTGCCAAACAAGCTTGTTGTTCTGGATGATAAAAGTTTGGGGAATGCCCGTCACACCCGCCGGCTCTATCCACTTCTTATCGAAGTCACTCCCCCTGCCGCCGGCATACGCTATCCGGTAGGTCAGCCCATCACCCCTGCCTTTCACAAACTTCTCCACTTTCTCCTTGTTCTCTTCCATCACGTCCTGTCCTATGACCGTGATCTTACCGCTAAACTTTCTGCTGAGCTCATTGAGATGCGGCATAGCTGCCACACAGGGTACGCACCAGGTAGCCCATAGCTCCACGATATAGATCTTATCCTTCTCGAATGCTTCGATGGGCGTACCCTGGATCCAATCCACCTGGGGATATTTCATCATTTCGCCGCCGACATACACATCTCCATCGGATGCTGCGCCGCCGGGACTAATGAACCTGGCAATAGCACTGGGTAATTCATTGTTCAGCTGCAGCCTTGTAGCAAGGATCTTCCCGTCAGGACCGACCAGCAGGCATTGCGGATTATCGATATAATCAGGATTCTCGTCTGACGTTGCCGCCAGTATCTGCAGCCCTTTGTCCTTGTACAGCCTGTTCACCCTCGACATGCTGAACCTTTGGGATGCTATGCCGTACCCATTCTTCTGCCAGAATGATATCAATACATACTTTCCTTTCAATGCCGACAGCGCCACCATCTGCCCCAGCGTATCTTTCAGGATAAAGCCTCCCGCCTGCTGGCCCACTTCCAGCTTTTTAGCCTTCGCGATCTTCGCCGCCAGTTTCTGCCCTTCTTTTACACTGCGTACGCGCTCGCTGAAACGAAGGAACTGGGGCTCTACGATGGACGGCACAATACTTCCCCGAATATTCTTATGCCACAGGTCAAAGGCGATATAGCTATCCGGGTGATCGGCGATAAAAGCGCTGTCAATGGCATTGCCTTTTTTGGCAATGGGGCTTGCCATTTCCTTCAGATGCTGCATGCCACTGTCATTGCCGCTGGCCTTGTATTTTTCCACCATTTCCATGATGCCCTTCATCTGCTCCTCTAGGGGCTTGTGCAGCTCTTTCAGCAGGGTGTATTCAGTTTGCGCCTTTCCACCAGTAATAACGGCTGTTTTAAAACCTTCATCACTCTTCACCAGGTAATCCGCCCCTTCCAGGTAAATGAGCTGCTGGTCCAGCTGTTTGAAATAGTCAGCCGTCATCGCATGATGCTCATCGAAATTGAGAGAGAGCTGCGCTGTTCCCGGCTCGCTCATCTTTCCTTTTAATTCGAAAACGCCGTCTTTCACCTGTGCCGAATCCTGGACCCGCTGGCCTTCGCCGGTGTATCGGATCAATCGGACCATTCCCTGGCGGTCCTTTCCCAGGGCACCCGTGATAGTATAGGGCTGCTGCGCAAAGGCAGCAGTTCCCGCCATCCAGGCAATAGCCTGGATGGCAGTGTGTAAGTACACCTGCTTGAAGAACATTATATGTTAGATTTGTTGTTTACGGATTGTTTACCATACCGGGATTAGCATCAATAAAAAGCTGGGGTATCTGTAATACCAGCCGTTCCGGTTGTTTTAATGTATACACCGTGTTTCCCGATGGATCATATAAAGTATGCGTATAGACAGCCCCCGCAAACAAAGGATCTACAGACAGCCTTCTCAGGTCAAACCAGCGATATCCTGTGAAAGCGAATTCCCGGATCCGTTCCTCTATGATGAATTTTATCAGGGCCGTCTGATCCGCGGCAATGGCCCCCGGCACCGTCGCATCAGCAGGAGGCATTCGGTTCTTCCGCAGCATCTCCACATCCGCTACGGCGCCTGCCAGATCATTCGTCCGGGCCTTGCATTCGGCGCTCAGCAGATACATTTCGCCCAGCTCCACCCCGAACCTGGGATATTTCAATCCATATGGCCGCAGCCTTCCGCCGGAATTGGGCATGTTATTGGGATCCACATTGGTATACAACAGCAGCCTCATATCCGACGGAGCGAAAAGGGCGGCAGCAGCTGGTGTCAGCACAAGCCCATCATTCTCAAAACCGTTCCCATCATAGCTGCCCCCCTGGTAGACCTTTGACAATACAGCTTGAGTAAGGTCATTAAAATTATTACCAGGTCCGTTCGCTGGCCCCGAATAGCTGCTGATAGGCAGAAAAGTCCCTCCCGGCCCCAGTTCCACATTGTAATCATACAGACGTGCATGCACGGCAGCGGCAGCCACATCATCGAAGGCCTTCTTCATCATCGGTACGGCATCGCCGTACTTACCCATAAAGATGTACACCTTCCCCAGCGTAGCCTCCGCCGCGGCCCTGGATACTCTGGTAGGGGTTACAGCCTGTAAAGGAAGATTGGGTATCGCTTCCGTCAGGTCTTTGATGATCTGGTCATAAGATGCCTGGACGCTGGCCCTTTTAAAACTGTTGGCAGTGGAAGAAGCTTCCAGGATCAGCGGAAAGGCCGGATCGGCGCCGGCAGTGGCAGCCAGGTAAGGTTTGCCATAAATATTCGTCCACAAAAAATTAAGCATCGCTCGGCGCGTCTTCGCCTCCGCCTGTATGCTCTTTTTCTGATCCTCGCTGCCTTCCGCAGAGCCCATCACCTCATTGATAACCTTGTTAAGCGTATACATCTCCCCCGTCTGGTTCTGCAGGTCGAGTACATAGTCCTTCGACTCAAAGATCATTCCCTGCCATTGAAAAGCGCGCGGCGCCAATGCACTCTGCTGCTTCCCGAAATAAGCCGACTCTGCCGCCACTTCATCCCCCATCAACACAAATTCACGCAAACCTCCTGCAGCCTGATAATAATACAGGGCATTACTATTCATCAAAAGGTCGTAATCAGTGGTGGTGACAGCCACCTGGCTTCGTTTGGGCACGATGTCCAAAAAACTCTTTTTACAGCCTGCCAGTGTCCCGGCGAGTGCCATGGCCATTATAATATTGAAAGTTCTTTTCATTTTTTCTTCTTTTATAATTGGATTAAAAGGAAACATTGGCGCCAATGCTCAATGGATGATTGCTGGCGATGACGCTTCTGCCGAACTCAGGATCGATGCCCAGCTTATTAGCCTTCCACACCATAAAATTGGCCGCCTGCACATAAAGATTCACTCCTTCTACCCTCACGGCCCGTAAGATACTATGAGGCAGATTGTATCCCAGGGTAATATCTCTCACTTTTGCATAAGAAGCATTGTAAACGTTGATATCGGCATACGAATAATAATTCAGACTTCTCCGGCTGTAATTGATATATCCATCGGACACATAGGAGGGGATATTCGTGATCTTCTCGTCGCCGGGCTTCTTCCAGCGATTGGCAAAGTCAGCAGATAAATTTCCGCCCCAGCCGGAAGTGGCCGTCATCCGTCCGTATGTAATGACACTGTTGATGTCCCGCTTCACATACCCCAGGTTATAGGTGATATTGACAGCCAGGTTAAAGCTCTTGTAAGTGAAATTATTGGAAAGCCCTCCGTAAACGACTGGCGTCGAGGTGCCTTTATAAATGACGTCATCCACTTTTACGGCATTGGGTTTCTTGGTGATCGTCTTATCCGCCAGCATGACCTGCGGGTCGCCCAGATTGTCCAACCCTGCCCATTTATAAGCAAAGACCGGATTGAGACTATAGCCGATCCAATGATTCGTATAAAGCTTCCCATAGTCCGTAAGGGAATACGGGCTAGGTGAGGTATAGGACACGAGCTTGTTCTTGTTCCAGCCCAATGTGAAGTTTGTAGACCAGGTAAAATCCTTCACCTGCACATTGATCGAACGCAGGCTCAGCTCGATACCCCGGTTGATGACATTCCCGATGTTACCGGTGCCCGTGGACTGCCCGGTGAAAGGGTTTCGCTTGACGCTACCGATGAGATCCACCGAGTTCTTATGGTAATACTCTACACCGCCCCCTAGCCTTCCTCTCAGCAATGCAAAATCGATCCCGATGTTAAGGGTCCTGGTGGTCTCCCAATTGAGGGTCCTGTTGGCATAATCGTTGATATTAAGGCCCGGCCCGCTGGTAGGCGGAGGATACGAATTGAGAGGCCCCAGCACGTCATAGGAAGTGGCGGGTCCGACATAAGGCGAATTGCCCGTAATGCCATAGGTAGCACGGAGCCCAAGATCGTTTACCCAGGTCACCGCCTTCATAAAATTCTCCCGCGCCAGCTGCCATTTGGCGCCAAAGCTCCAGATCGGCCTGTCTTGGGAAGATTGATCGCTTCCGAACAAATTGCTATGATCCTGTCTCCAGCTGAGGTCGATGCTATACTTGTGATCGAAGGTGTAATTGGCCAGCGCAAAATAAGAAGTGAAACGGGTCTCATTTTCCTGGGCATCGAAAGGACTGCTGTAATATCCGCCATAGCCCGTCACCGTATTATAGTAGCCCTGGCTCAAAGTCGCATAATCCAGGATGGCGTAGGTTTGCAGGGCTTCATCGTAACCTTCCAGGGAAATGGAGTTCCTGGTGGAGAGGGATTGACGGGCTTCCTGACCTGCCTGCAGGCTCAGATCATCCCTGCCTTGCCTTGGATTGGCAATATAGGTCAGTTGATTGCGCACTGTCCAGTCTTTCTGATCATTGGTCGAATGGAGATAACTCCCGCCATTGGTGGGAAAGAGATATACAGGAACATCCGCTGCCGTAGGCGCCACCGTCAGGCTCACCAGCTGTTTCCTATTCTCCAGCGCTCTATGATCGTCGTAGCTGTCGTAAATGCCGGGCTGTTTGGAGAAACTGTATGTACCCAGGAAGCTCAGACCTTTCCACAGACGTATATTCGCATTGGCGGTGATATTGATGCCAAGGTTATTTGTCCTGGTATGACCATAATTCATCTCATCGATGGGATTATAGTCCAGGTTCACCCGGCTCCTCGCCTGGTAGTCTCGCCGCAGGCTATCGGACCAGCCTGTCAGATAGTTCATGGTAAGGCTATGTCCCTGCGCATCCTTAAAGAGCTGGTAAGGCAAAAAGAGATTACTCACCTGCGGCGCGCGCTTATTGCTGGTGATCGTATTGTTGAGATTCGTGCTCAGTGAGATCTTTATATTCCGGGTAGGACTGAGGTCCTGGGTAAAATTCAGGCGGTAGGCATTGCTTTTCTCTCCGGGGGTATTGCTATGAATGTCGGTGTAGGAGAAAGAGCCGTAAAAAGAATAGATGCTCCCTCCGCCGGACATGGAGATCGTGTGGTTCGTGGTAAAGGCATTACGATACCAAAGATTCTTTATCTGGTCCAGGTTATTGATGGAGGCAAGACTGTCCAGGCTGGCGTTCGCCTGCGCATCCGTGATCAGTCCACGGTATTGATTGTAGAGGATCACTTCATGCGGCGCCATGTAACTGTTATAAAGGTAGGAATAGTCATTATAGACAGGATCAAAGGTCTCTTTCGCGGCCTGGATATATTGACGGCTGTTGAGCGTGGATGCTCGGCTAAAATCAGGCTTCCCCTGGTAATTGATATAGCCGCTGTAATTGACCTTGATCCTGCTGTCCCTCTTGCCAGACTTGGTGACGACAACGACCACTCCATTGGCAGCCTGCGCGCCCCAGATGGCGGCTGCGGCCGCATCCTTCAGGACCGTAATATCCCCCACATCATCCGGGTTGATATCGGAAAAGTCTTTCACAGGCACCCCGTTCAGGACATACAAAGGCTCCCTGCTCAGCTGGATGGAGCTCGCACCGCGGATCAGCGCCGACTGTGTCTTCTTCCCATTCCCATTTTCATTGGCCAGTGTTCCGGAAGGCCCGGTGAAAACAGTCATGCCCGCCACCAATCCGTCCAGCCTTGTCATCAGGTCCTGGCTGCTGACTCGCTGCTTGAAAGCTTCCATATCAGGCTTGGAATAGGATCCTGTCGCCCGCTCCTTCGAGAGCACCTGGTACCCATTCGAATACGTGACCTCGATATTCTTCAGCTCCGTGACCTTTATCTTGAGCCTGACGGCAATCTCTTTTCTCTTATTGAGCTTTATTTCCTGTGTTTCATAACCTACGCTGCTGATGACAAGGGTAGCATTATCGGCAACGCCATGCAGAAAAAAATCTCCATTGGCATCCGATATCTCCACTGCAAATGCTTTCGCCAATGGCGCCGGTACGGCCGCCGGTTCGCCCGAAGCGATCGCCAAATGCGGAGCTGGCTGATCCACAACAGCTACAGGCGCACCCGTCGACGCTACAACGGGCGCAGGAACTGTAGCGACCGGATAACCATTTGCGTCCCTGGCAGCCGGCTCGGCGGCTGGCACTCCCGCCGCCCGGAGCCTGGATATATATTCCGCAGTCGCCTTGTTTCCCTGTACGATCACCGTTGCACCGGATATGGGATTCCCCTTCTCATCCGTCACCCGGCCATGCACATCGATCAGTCCCGGCGGAGCTTCTATATCCCACGGCTGCAGCGCTAATGTAACGACGGCAGTAGGCTTCTGCTTCAGCACGATCATCTTGTCAATGACCAGGTAAGTAAACGGTTGATTGTCGAAACAAAGGCTCAGCACCTCATCTAAAGGACTTTCTTTGACGTCGATATCGACCTTATCCGTCTCTCTCAGCCACTCATCCCTGTACACAAAAAGATACCCGGTCTGTCTCTTGATCTCCCTGAACACCTTCTCCAAAGAAGAATGATGCTCCGACAGCGTGATCTTCTGGGCCCTGCTGTTAGCGCTGAGATGTAAGCAGGTGGACAACAATAGAATGGATGTTAGGCGCATCACTAACAAAGTTTTGGTTAGCACCCCTCGTTTCACGCGAAAGGGGTTGCAAAAAGCACTAAAAAGCATACTTTTACAGCGTTTGGGTTTAACAATAAGCAGTTTCGTTCAATTGTATTACTGGGTAGACCTAAACATCCGCCGGGAGTGGTACCAACACTTCCGGTTTTTATTTATGTCACCGCACGACGGGCCACCTGACATTCGCAGGAATGCCGCCCGTCCCGAAAATTTTTCGATCTGGCAAGATCTTCAGTAAGATGTTAAGGTTTAATAGTGCTTCTTCCGGGAGGTTCTCAATATGGATAGATTATTGCTTCACAACGATCTTCTTTCCCACGATCCGGAAATGAACGCCGCTGGTCTCGAATACTTTCAGCACCTTCGACAGGCTGGTGTTGCGCGGTACTTCTCCCGTAATATGCCCGGCAGGCACCCCCCCTTCAAATTCTACTTCCACATCATACCACCGGGCCAGCTGCCGCATAATAGTGGGCACATCGGAACTCGTAAGACGGAACATCCCATTCTTCCAGGCCAACGCCCCGTCGATATCCGCGTCTTTTTTGATCTCTATATTTCCTTTATCCGTTATACTGGCCTGTTGTCCCGGGGCCAGCATGGCGATTGCCTTGTCCTTCCTCACCCGCACACTGCCTTCCAGCAAGGTGGTCCTGATCGCCGGCTCGTCCGCATACGCATTTACGTTAAATGAAGTTCCCAGCACCTCTACGGCCATGCCATTCGTCTTTACATAAAATGGAAGGCTCGTATTCTTCGCGATCTCGAAATATGCTTCCCCCGTGATCTCCACTTCCCTCGATCTGCCCCTGAAAGCGGTTGGGAACCGAAGGCTGGAAACCGCATTCAGCCACACCTTGCTGCCATCCGGCAATGTCACTTTGTATTGCCCGCCCCGGGGAATATGGATCGTATTATAATAAGTCTCGCTCATAGCTCGAAGCTTATCGCTCGCAGCTATTTTATACGCCAGCTGCCCATTCTGCAGCTTTACTACCTCCGTATTGCCTTGCCGCGCCACCGATCCATCGGCAGCGGTATCCAATGCAATGGTACGTCCATCGGATAAGGTCAGCGTGGCGATAGCGCCGCCAGGCGCAATATCAGCTGGCTCCGTTGCAGGCGGCAGCTCAGCCACCGCCTCCTCGCGCGGACGGGAATAATAATAGACACCGCCTCCGATCATGATCAATAGTATCACAGCCGCGGCATACCTGAACCATCCCGTCTTAAGAAAATGCACACGATGCACCGGCACCTCCGCCTTCTTATCCAGCGAAACGATCGCATGGACACTGTTCTGAAGCCAGAGAGGATCGAGGGCGGCGCCCTGCGGCTCGGCAAGGGCCAGCTCGCTGAGAACATCCGTCACCATCGACTCATGCTCCGACTGCTGGAGAATAACTAATAGCTCGGCTGCTTCTGCAGCTGTCAGCTGTTGCCTGAGACGCCGCTCCAATAAGTAAGCTATCCTTCCTTGCATAGTAGAGAGAAGACAACCGGACAGACCGATCGTCCTATTCCAGTTTTACGATTTTATTATCTTTTTATAAAAAAGAAGAGGATCGCCCCCCATAACCCCGCCTCTTCAATATTCTCCCGGATGGTCTTCAGGGCGGTAAGCAAGGTATTTTTGACGGTGCTGACGGAAAGTTGAAGACGGTCCGCGATCTCTGCCGGCTTAAGGCCCTCTTCCCGGCTCAGCTGATAGATAAGCTTACGTTGGGGAGGGAAAGATTGTATGGTGGCCTGTACAAGGTTGGCCACGGACCGCAGATCAAGCCTTTCGGCCACCAGATCGCCGGAGGCGTCCTGCTGCTGCGCCTGCAGATGCTGCTCGATCATCATCTTTTTCTTCAGCCAGTTCCTGCCCGTGTTGGCAGCCACCCGGAAAAGCCAGCTCTTGGGATTTTCGACAGCTGCCAGTCTGTCACGATGTAGCCATACCTTCAGGAATACTTCCTGGATGATCTCTTCCGCACTGTCCCGGGTACCGACCAGCCTGATCAGGAAGGGCATCAGCATCCTGCCATATTCCGCATAACATAGGGTGAAGGCTGCTTCGTCTCCTTCAGCGATACGTATGAAAAGTTCATTTTCTATATAAGACGAATTCATTTAAATTGCCACTCCGGTCGGACTAAAAGTAATCAAAATGTAACAATTAAAATCAAAGCCATGGCATCTAAAAAGATCCTCGATATACTGGGCGACAAAGCCTCCTCCCTGCTGGACCACAAACCCATCATCGACAAGTCCACGCTTAGCGCATTCCCTTCTCCCCGCCATGTGGAAGAAATATGGACCAACTCAAATCGCAGCAACCAGGTATTGAGAAGCCTCCAAACCCTCCTCGGGCATGGAAGGCTTTCCGACACCGGCTATGTCTCCATTTTTCCCGTGGACCAGGGCATCGAGCACAGCGCCGGAGCATCCTTCGCCCCCAACCCCATGTACTTCGATCCTGAAAATATTATCAGGCTGGCTGTGGAAGCAGGCTGCAATGCCGTCGCCTCCACCTTCGGCGTGCTGGGCATCATGAGCCGCAAATATGCCCATCGCATACCCTTCGTCGTTAAGATCAATCACAATGAATTCCTCAGCCTGCCCAACCGCTATGACCAAACCATGTTCGGAAAAGTAAAGGACGCATGGAACATGGGAGCCGTATCCGTCGGCGCCACTATATATTGGGGCAGCGCGGAAAGCGCCCGCCAGCTGCAGGAAGTCTCTGAAGCATTCGAGCTTGCGCATGAGCTGGGCATGGCCACTATCTTATGGTGCTACACCCGCAACGCCGGCTTCAAAGTGGACGGCGTCGACTATCATACTTCAGCCGACCTGACAGGACAGGCCAATCACCTGGGCGTCACCATCCAGGCTGACATCATCAAACAAAAACTGCCTACCAACAACGGCGGCTACCTGGCGACCAAACACGGCAAGACCTCGCCGCTGGTGTATTCCAAACTGACCACGGACCATCCCATCGACCTCACCCGCTACCAGGTAGTGAATTGCTACAACGGCCGCGTAGGGCTCATCAACAGCGGCGGAGAAAGCAAAGGCGCTTCCGATCTCACCGATGCAGTGTATACAGCCGTCGTGAACAAACGCGCCGGCGGAATGGGGCTTATCCTGGGACGTAAAGCTTTTCAACGTCCTTTTAAGGAAGGAGTGGAAATGATACAGTCCATCCAGGATGTATACCTGGATAAGGAGATCACCATCGCCTAGAAGCTGGCTGTATCGTCCGCTAACATGTTAATAACAACCCCCGGCCCGAATTCTGCGTACCTTCTTATATAAAAGGTATCAATATGAAAATGCTTGCACTTGCGTCGGCCTTGCTATTCATGCTCGCTTCCTGCTCCAACAGCAAAGTCACCTCCTCCTGGAAAGGCAGCAACGCTACCATCCTGGCGCCCGGCAATAAGATCCTCGTCCTGGGCATCATCCGCGAAAAAGATATCCGCCTCCGCATGCAGATGGAAGGTTACCTGGTGGACGCACTTAAAGCAAAAGGATTCAACGCTGTCAGCGCCTACACCCTCTATGGCCCTAAAATGCTCAGCAATAAAGAAGAAGAAAGCGCCCTTAGTCAGCTGCGCAACAGCGGTATCGACGAGGTATTCACCATCACGCTCCTGGATAAGTCCAGGGAACGGAATTTCCAGCCCGGAACCATGTACCCCTACTCTCCCTTCTGGGGCTATTACAGCTACAACTATGGCAGAATATACAACCCCGGCTATATTTCCGTTGATACGCATTTCTTCTGGGAGAGCAACCTCTATGACGTCAGCAGCAAAAAGCTCCTGTACTCCGTCCAGTCGCAATCCACCAATCCGTCTTCTGCGGGATCAATGGGAAAGGATTACAGCACTGCAGTGATAAAAAATATGACGAAAGAAGGAATATTGGCGAAAAAATAACTGTCTCGTAAATGCGCCGGTACATCCCATTCCACAACCTGGGTAAAATCGTACACGAATTGTCAGTAGGGTCCCTCCCTGCCGGAGGCTAGAACGCTTCACCCAATCCCATATAAAATGCCGTACGCCCCTTACTGGTGGCTATATCCAATGTTATATTCGTTCCCGAATGCTTGTTGAACTTGACGCGCAGGCCCGCCCCTGCAGCCGGGTGTAGGTAAGAGAAGCGGTCCGTTGAAGGCTCCGTCACCGCATTGACATTGGAAAAGACGACAAACCCCAACAACCCGTCATTGGTAAGGTCCCGCCGGTATTCGGCTTCGAGGTAATACAGCGTTTGCCCTGTATAATGCCCGGGGTAGATCCCCCGGCCGGATTTCTGGTAAGGGTCCTGCCCGATGGCAGGCAGGTCCAGGTAAGGAGTTTTATTGCCAAATGAAGTCCAGAAATAGCTCCAGATAGCCAGCATATTCTGTTTTGTCTTACTGAATGGAATGTATTTGCGGGCATCCAGGTAGATGGACTGCCAGAAATCATCACTCCCCAGGAATTTCGGGTTCGCCCGGTAGACAGCATTCCAGTACCAGCCCGGCAGCGGATTGATAAGGTTGTTCCTGGTATCATATAAGGCATTGAAAGTCAGGCCAGAAGAAAGAGAGTTACTATGGCTCCCCGTCCCGTAATGGTAGCCTGTGAATTTTTGGAGGTTGGCGGTGTCATTATCTTCCCGGATATTGATATGATAGTCCAGACTATAGCCGACGCCCACAAACATATAAGGCTTGATCTTTTTCAGGGCATTCTGGTAGAATCGGATATAGGTATAGCGGATCAGCATCTTATCGCTTTCCGGCCGGTTGCCGCCCGGCCCCCAGGTATATTGCGGATAAATGGTAAGACGCAAATCCCCATTGTAGTTCCAGCTGTTGTTGGGCGACCAGATATTTGCATGGAAAGGGATGTTCCACTGCCCCTGGAAATTAGTGCTGGGTGAAAAAGTAACGCTGGACAGGTAGGTCGTCTTGCGTGGGCCCAGGTAAAAGCCTGCCGTGGTAGCCGTGATCAGGGCAGTTCCGCCCCCGGGTACTGATGTTCCCAGTGGCAGCAGGGAATAATAAACGCTTTTGCCCTCCACCTTGGGCGACTTCTTAAAATGCCAATGAGTGGCATCTAGAATAACACCGATTATATCCCGCTGACCCGAAGTATCCTTATACTTCATGGCGCTATCCGAAGGCAGGATCGCCCCTGACGGATTCTGGGCATAAAGGCTAAACGAGATCAGACTTGCGCAGAAAAAGACGATTCCTTTCACCATACCTGTTAAGAATACCAATATTGTGCTATTTTTCCGGCACCAATCAGAATATCGCCATGCGTACATTATTTTATCTCCCTTTAATATGCTTTTCGCTCGCAAAAGTGCCCTCGGCATACGCTCAAAAGATCCAGCTGCTCACCAGCGGCACTCATAGCTCTTTTCGGGGGTTGAGTGTCGTGAGTGACCGGATCATCTGGGTCAGCGGCAGCAATGGCGCCGTAGGCAGATCTGTCGATGGTGGCACCACCTGGGAATGGATCACCGTTCCGGGGTACGAGAAAAGAGACTTCAGGGACATCGAGGCCTTTGACGATCATACAGCCATCATCATGGCCATTGCCGAGCCGGCCAGCATCCTGAAAACTACGGACGGCGGCAAGACCTGGAAATTAGTATATAACAACACGACCCCAGGCATGTTCCTGGACGCCATGGAATTTGCGGACGCTAAACTTGGCATCGTCCTCGGCGATCCTGTCCGGGGACATTTGTTCATAGCAAATACCATGGATGGGGGCAGAAATTGGGGAGTACTGTCTTCCACAATGCCCATTACAGCTGACTCCGGAGAAGCCTGCTTTGCTTCCAGCGGTACCAATATACGCATTGTCGATGGCGTCAGCTATTTCATCACCGGCGGCCTTCGCAGCCGCCTGTTTAAAGGCAGCCAGGGGATCGACCTGCCCATCATACAGGGAAAAGAATCCACAGGTGCAAATTCTGTTGCCGTACAGAATACCGGCAACCTCGTCATCGTTGGAGGAGACTTTACCCATGACACTTCAACAGAAAAGAACTGTATTCTCACTCATGATGCAGGCCGCACCTGGATCGCACCCGCTACCCCACCCCACGGCTATCGCAGCTGCGTGGAATACTTCGGTAAGGACAAGCTCATCACCTGCGGTACTTCCGGCGTGGACATCTCGTCCGACGGCGGTATGAACTGGCAGCTCATCGATCCCGGAAGTTTTCATGTATGTCGCATGGCTAAAAAGGGGAAAGCGGTATTTTTGGCCGGGGGAGGTGGGCGCGTGGCGAAACTGGAGCTGTGATCTACTTCTTAAACACGATCCACACCGCCGCCAGCAAAAACCCAAAAGCCAGCAGGTATTTCCAGTGGAACGGCTCCTTTAAATATAACACGGCGAAAAAAGAGAATACGATCAGCGTGACCACCTCCTGCGTGATCTTCAGCTGAAAAGCACTGAACCCATTGATCGATCCCCAGCGATTAGCCGGCACAGTAAGACAATATTCAAAGAAGGCAATCGCCCAGCTGATGAGGATCGCCTTCCATAAGGCCAGTTCCTTATGATTCAAATGCCAGTACCAGGCAATCGTCATAAAGACATTCGAAGCAAAAAGCAATAAGATCGTGCGCATATTAATTCAATCCCCTGAAATCCACCGGCACCAGCTTGCTGACGCCCGGTTCCTGCATTGTCACCCCGTAGATAACATCTACAGTACTCATCGTCATTTTATTGTGTGTAACGATGATGAACTGGGAGTTCTCGCTGAACTGGCGGATCATATTGGTAAACTTGCCGACATTGGCATCGTCCAGCGGCGCATCCACCTCATCCAGGATACAAAACGGCGCCGGCTTGATAAGATATATCGAGAATAGAAGCGCTGTGGCCGTGAGTGTTTTCTCTCCGCCGCTGAGCTGGCTGATGGAAGAAGGCCGTTTGCCCTTGGGCTTGGCGATAATATCGATGCCCGTCTCAGCCAGGTTCTCCGGGTTTTCCAGCACCATGTCGGCCGTATCTTCTTCCGTGAACAGGGATTTGAATACCCGCTGGAAATTTTCCCGCACCTTGTTGAAAGTGTCCAGGAACTGCTGATTGGCCGTAGCTTCCACTTCCTGAATGGTCTGCAGCAAGCTGTCCTTCGCCATCACCAGGTCATTCTTCTGCTCCAGGATGAATTCATACCGCTTTTTCATTTCCTGGAAAGCTTCGATGGCCGTGGGGTTGACCTCTCCCAGGTTCTCCAGCCTCTTCTTCATCCTGTCCGCTTTCTCCTGCAGGTCCTGCACAGGGACATCTCCCGTCCGGGGCTGGTCGATGATGTCATCCAGGTTGATCCTGAACTCTACATTTAATCGCTCCTTCATCCCCGCCAGCTGCAGCTTCAATTCATTCAATCGATCCTTTATCCCGCTCAGCGAGTGTTCCAGCTGCTCACGCTCTTTTACCTTGTGGCGCAGCTCGCTTTCTTTTTCGCTCAGGGCATTACGAATGTTATAATAAGCCTGGTCGGCCTCGTTGAGTATTTTTTCGTCTTCTTCCTTCTTGCGCATCAGCTCCAGGAGACCGGATTCGGAAACGCTCAGCACCTCTTCACTTTCCGCGATGCTTTCCAGCGTTTGCTTCAGCTGACTGGAGTTGACCTCAAGCTGGTTGCGCAGCGTGTCCAGCTGATTGCTCTTGAACTCCAGCTCCTGCTTCAATGCATTAATGCGGCTATGCTGACGCGTTACCTGCAGATTGAACTCGTTGTAGCCCGCGGAAGCGCCGTTGTAAGCGATCTCGGCACTTCTGTATTCTTCTTCCGCCAGCTGGGATTTCTCTTTCAGCTCGCTTACCACCTTTACCAGCTCCGCCCATGCATTACGGGTGTCCTCGATGCCGGCAATCGTCTCTTCAAGGCTCAGCTGCAGTTCTTCCAGCCTGTTGAGAGAGGTATGCTGCTGCGCATGCAGGTTCTCCACCTTATTCTGTAAGGAGAAGACAAAATTCGTCAGCCTGTTGATGTCTTCCTGCGTCTGACGGATGGCCTGCTCTTTCAGCTGCTCGTTAAAGCCGATGACCTCATTATGCTTTTCCTGGATGGCAGTCTTCAGGTCGTTTACCACCAATTCCAGCCTGCGGACCTCTTCGCTCAGCTTTTCAAGGTTTTTAGCACGGCCGATCTTTTTCCCCTCGAACAAACCAACGCTGCCGCCCGTGAGCGAGTATTTGCCTTTTACATATTTCCCGGTCTTTTCCAGCACGACGGAACCGTTGCTGTTCGTCAGCGCTTCCTCGCTTTCCGCAATGAATACATTTCCCAGCAGGTGTTCCGCCAGCTTACGGTGACTCTCATCTACTTCGATGACATTCATCGCCGGGATCATACCGGCCGCCTGATGACTTTCTACGGCAGGCTGAGCGGCTATCTTGTCCAGGAGAAAGAAGTTGGCCTTGCCCTTTTTCTTCTCATCCAGCAGGTGCACCGCCTCCATGCCTTCCTGGAGATTATTCACCACATAATAGTTCAGGTAAGGCTCCAGCACATTTTCCACAGCTGCCCTGAACTCTTCCTTTACATAAATTATATCTGAAAGGATCGGCGCCCCATGATTCCAGGCAGGGTTCTTATGCAGGAATTTTATACTTTCCGGATATCCCTCCATGGAGTCGATGAGACTCTTTAACAGGTCGTGTTCATTCTTCCTGGAATCCAGCTTACGTCCTTCGTCAGCAAGTCGCTGCCGCAGGTGCTCCAGCTGACTTTGTGCCTGAAGGATATTCTCCTTGGTCCTTTCATGATGCTCCTGCAGCTGCCTGAGGCCGGATTGCCTGGATTCCAGCTCCTGCTCCTTCAACAACCGTTCCTCTTCCAGCTGTTTCAGCTGGCTGTCCCGCACCATTCTTTCCTCTTCCAGCTGACGGATGCTGCGCTGCAGGTTCTGTATGGAAGTGTCCGCAACTGCAACTTTTTTCTCCGCCTCGAACTGGTCCCGCTGGATCTGTGCATTTTCCCTGCGAAGGGCATCCACACCGACCCGCTTTTCATCGAATACCTGACGTGTCTCATCGACAGAATCCTTCAGGGATTCCAGCTGCTCCTGCAGGCCGGACAGCTTATTCTCTTCCTCTCCCACCTGTTGACGGGTGAATACAATGCTCTCATCCAGGCCTTTTAGCTGCCCCTCCCCTTTTAAAAGGAATTCCTGGAGACTGTTCTCCTTTTCTTTCAGGAAGTTAAGGCGCTGGGAAGAGAGATTCTTTTCATTTTCTTTCGTACGCAGGTTCTGGACGAGATCGTTGAACTCGTGCTGCATGGATTGGAGGGCCCTCTCCTTTTCGATAAAGCCTACCTTCTCCTGCTCCAGCCCGGCTTCTTCCTGGGCAATGATCGCCTCCAGCCGGATCTTCTTATCCGTCTCGCTGTCCGCTTGCTCGTTCAGCTCGCGATAAGTTAGATTGAAACCTTCCAGGGCCGCTTTTGCCAGCTCGATGCTCAGCTCACGGTACTCCTTTTTGATCTCGTAGTATTTTTCCGCTTTTTTGGCCTGGTTCTCCAGGCTTTTCAGCTGGTTGTTTATTTCAAACAGCAGATCCTCGATACGGGCAAGATCCTGCTCGGTGGCATCCAGCTTCGAACGGGCCTCTTTTTTCCGGGTCTTGTAAATAGTGACGCCTGCAGCCTGTTCCAGCATACGGCGACGGCTGTTCTCCTTGTCCTTGATGATATCGTCCACCATGCCCAGCTCGATAATGGCATAGCTGTCGGTACTGACGCCCGTATCCATAAAAAGGTTCTGAATGTCCTTCAGCCGGCAGGAGACATCATTCAGACGGTACTCGCTTTCCCCGCTCTTATAGAATTTGCGCGTGACAGTCACCGTATTGAATTCTGTAGGCAGGAGGTTCTTTGTATTCTCAAAGGTAAGGCTCACCTCGGCCAGCCCGGAGGCAGACCTGGTCTTGCTGCCGTTGAAAACCAGGCTTTCCAGGTTCTCGGAGCGAAGATGGCTGATCTTCTGCTCTCCGATGACCCACCGGATGCTGTCGATAATATTGCTTTTTCCGCAGCCATTGGGGCCGATGATCCCCGTAATGCCTTCATCAAAGCTGATAAGGGTCTTGTCAGCAAAACTCTTAAATCCCTTAATTTCTAGGCTCTTTAATCGCACAATTCTAATATTTATTTGAGGTAACCAATGGCCCTCGCGAGAACACTATTCCCATTTAGGCAGACGGCAAACCTACATTAAAAGTCTTAATTCTCATTGACCCTGTTGAAAAGTGGTTAATAACAATTTTGGGGTGTATTTATACTAAATCCTAAACTGTAAAAGCAGGAATTTTATATATTTACCGGGCTTTTGCCACGGCCAAAGCACAAACTATCTACATATGAATAATTTTCTTGTCCCCATCGATTTTTCCGAGACTTCCAGGAACGCGGCCCGGTATGCGGCGCATATCTCTACGCTGGTCCAGGATGCACATCTGATCCTTTATAACGTTTTTGATTCCCTGGAATACGGCTCGGACAGCAGTCCACTTGGAACGGATGAAGAAGAAGACGCAGGCCGGCACGCCATTATGGAGCTGGCGCTGGAAAGCGTGAAAAGAGAGATCACCTCCATTACAAGCGCCCGGATCTCCCTGGTGGCCGAAGAAAGCAATCGTTTCCTGGATACCCTGGAGAAATATGTACTTAAGAACAATATACAGCTGATCATCATGGGGATCACAGGCTCCACACGCCTGGGCCAGATCTTCATGGGCAGCAATACCCTCAATCTCGTCAAAAGAGGTATCGCACCCGTCATCATCGTTCCGCCCCATGCAACTTCGGAATCGGCTAAGAATGTCATGCTGCTCACAGACTTCAAAGACATCGAAAATACCATACCACTGGATACCGTGAAGACCGTCCTTGACCTGTTCCGGCCCCGCCTGCACATCGTCAACGTGGACCACGAGCATTATGTGCAGGTGACGGAAGATTACAAGGCCGAAAGAGGGAAGCTGGAGACCATGCTGAAAGATTATCAGCCCGAATTCTACTTCATCCGGCTCTTCGACTTTATGGACGCCATCAACCAGTTCGTGCTGGATAATAAGATCGACCTGATCCTTACTTTCCCCAGGAAACATTCCTTTTTATCAAATATCTTCAAAACCACGAATACCACACAGCTGGCCTATCATAGCCATGTGCCGATCGTGGCTATACAGTCTTAAAGTAAAAGCGCCGGGCAAGCCCGGCGCTTTTTGCCAAACAGGGTGTCAATAGCTTATTTGAATTGTATCTTATAGGTATTGTTCGCTCCCGTCGTCGTATTGAGCACTTTCAGGACATAGATGCCTTTCGGCACAGACCCATCCCGGTGATATTGTAAAATACCGGCCGAACCATTCACCTGCCTGGTGAAAATACACTGCCCCACCACATTATACAATGCCACCGTATAGTTATGACTGGACTCTCCCTGAATTCTAATATTCAGCAGCTTATCCACCGGGTTTGGATAAGCCGACACCAGGGGACCATTATCTCCACCCAGCGATACGACATTGGTATAATTCTCCCCGCCGCCGTCATACAGGATATGCAGGCGATATAGATTACTGCCCGGTCCCGGGAGATTGTCCACATAACTATAGACATCGTCAGTCTGTGACACGCGTGCAGGCATATGGCCGATGGGCATGTACACTGCATTCGCGTCATTGGTGCGCTGCAGCTCAAAGCTGCTGATGCCACTGGCCACCGGCACCGTCCAGCTCAGCTGGTTGCCACCCGGCTGCTGCCTGCCTTCGAGGACAATGCTGGTCGGCAAAATGATCCCGCAGGTTCCGGTAAGCCTGAAATAAGATAGCTTGGTAAGACATCCTGAATTGACGGAAGTCTTAGCCACGTACAGCCCGGTATCGGCAAATCGTACATTGGCAATGGAATAAGTCGGCGCGCCGGAAGCCACCTGGACACTGTCTCCCGTTTTTGACTTCTTGTACCAGGTATAAGTGGCATTGGGAAACACGTCTGTAGACAGCGTCGTAGCCTGGTTGATACAGTCGGAAGTGGCGGTGACGATGGTATTGGCCAACGGCAAAATACTGACGTCGTTCAAGGCCGAGTTCCCGCACGCATCGACAGCCCTCAGACGGATAAGGTTATATTTCGTATTGTTATTGATATTGAAGATCGGACTGGACTGCGGAGCCGCCACGACGCTGGGCGTCGAAGGACTGCTGGCGATGATCTCATACTTATAAGGGGCGATACCGCCTGACACCGAAGCCCCTACACTAAAGCTGCTATTATCACACTGGTAAGCGGACGATTTTGCCAGGCTCGGGAAGGCATATTTCGGTATGACCATGGTGTCATTGACAAAAGTCGTACAACCTGAGAAAGTATAGGTGAGAACATAGGTAGCCGCATCGAGATTGCTGAAGGTGAAGCTGCTGCCGGATTTAAAGGAATAGCTGATGGCTGCCGGTGCAAAATCCTTCTGCGTGATGGACACGTTCAGATTGGAAAGATTGCTTGTTGCCGTAACGACCAGGTTGCCCGACCCATCGGCCTTGAGGCTGGAAGGACATTGCGGAGTAACTGCATAAGTAAAGGTCACATCGCTTGGTATGGCAGCAACAGTAATAGTATCCGGACGCCCGCAAAGGCCCGAAACAACAACTTTATATTTCAGGGCGGCGCCCAACGATGACAGACCCGTTATTGAGGTCGTCGTTCCGCTGAAACTGGCAGTTTTCAGCAGATGAAAAGCAGAGTCAAAAACATTCACCTGGTAGGGGCCCGTACCTGCCGTCACCTTGATGGCGAGATCGGTCGAATCCACCGTGCAGGACGGAGTAGCTGTGGCATTTGCATCTATGGCAATGGGCGCCTGTGTGAAACATCTTTTGATCGTCGTATCTCCACACGCATTGGTGATGTTGATACAGTACGAACCATAGCTGATCGTATTGAATACACCGGTTGTATTGGTAGCGATCGTCGTCCCCACATTATCCTTTAGGACGTATTGGGCGCCGGTGAGATTGGTCTGCCCGGTAATAGTCGCCGTGAACGAACTACAGGTCTGCTTGCTGAACGACACCGCCGCATCCACATAAGCCGCTGGTTTGGGCGCATTGAAAGGAGAAGTAAAGACCTTGCCCGTACAGCCATCCGTTGTTTTGATCGTATAGCTGCCATACCCGGTGACTGTAAATACACCGGTGCTGTTACAGACGCCCACCTGGGTGCCCTGCTGGTTGAACAGGCAGAACTGGGGTGTATATAGATTTTGCTGACTGGTAACCGTGGCCTTGAAAGTGCTGCAGCTCAGGTTGTTCACTACAACAGGGCCGATGGAAGGCACCGGGGCTGCCGTGGTGATACAATTGGTGAAAACACCATTCGTACATCCGTCGGTCACCTTCACGCATACTTTCCCATAAGGCACATTGGTAAATACGCCCGTTGTATTACATGCTATCTGATTGCCGTTCTGGTCCAGCAGGCAGTATTGACCGTTGTAAATATTCTTCTGACCTGAAACCGTTACTGTATAGCCATTACAGCCCATGGCGCTTACATTAAGACCTCCGCCGCTGGGGACCGGTTTGGTCATATTGATACAGCGCGTAATGGTCGTGTCGTTACAGGCGTCGGTGACTTTTATACAATAGTTCCCATAAGGTATATTGGTGAAAAGGCCAGTCGAGTTACATGCCACTTTCTGGCCTGCATTGTCATACAGGCAATATTGCGGGGTCGTCATGTTCGTTGCGCCCCCGAGTATGGCTGTAAAAGTGCTGCAAGTCGTATTATTCGTGGTGATAGTGCTGGCCACTGACCGGATCCGCTTGGCGCCATTGACATCTACTATGCGGACGATACCGATACATCCGTCCGTCACCCTTATTTTGTAAGCGCCGTAAGGAAGGTTGTTGAATACCCCCGTCGTGTTACAAGGCTGCCCGGCTACGGCACTTCCATTGGTATTCAATAGACAGTACTGCGGATTGGTCAGGTTCGTCTTGCCCGTGACGGTGGCCGTGAACGTTGTACACGTGTAATTGGAGATAGAGCTGGTGGCGTCCACAGCAGGGTATGCCAGGGGCTGCTGGAAACATCTGCTGAAGGTCGTGTCGTAGCAGACATTCTTTATTTTTATACAATAGAAGCCGTCATACTGCAGGCCGCTGAATGTCCCGGTAGTATTACAAGCCTGACCCGGAATAGGATTCCCGCCGGCGTCCACCAGGCAATACTGAGGGCTGTTCAGGTTCGTCTGTCCTGTGATGGAGGCGGTATAGCTGGTACAAGTTCTCCCCGAGATCGCGACGTTGGCATCTACCGTAGGGATCACCGTATTCTTCCAGCTTTTGGATTGCACCTGTCCGCACTTGTCCTTTGCTATCAGCTGTATGTTCCGGGCATTGCCAAGGGAAAAAGGGAACGAGGAGGCATTGGACCACACCGTATCCCCGGGACTGCGTACCACCCCGTATTTAAAGCCATTGAAAGCCGTTCCCGAAGCATTCGTATTACCCTTGCTGTCTGTCAGGCTGATCTGGGCAGTATAGTTCTGGCAATTGGATAATGTGACGGTTGCTGCGGAAATGGACCATGTATAGTTCTGTATGCTGACGGTACGAGTCTGGATACTGCCGCAGCTGTCCGTCAACTGAACGGAATAAGTGCCCGGCGTAAGACCGGAAAAGCTTCCGGTGCTATTGGTGGTCCCTACCCCCGAAGGCGAGGGCGCCACGATCTTGTATACAAAAGGCGTACGGCCGTTCAGCACACCTGTGACCGTAATAGTCCCGTCATTCCCGTTGTTACAGGTGACATCCGACTGCGTAAGTCCAAACTTAGGTTGCACATAAGTTCCGGGAATAACAACATTGGTCAGGGTGGTCTCACAGTTCGTAACAATATCCCTGACGGTCAATGTATAGGTTCCCGGTTGTAAGCCCGTAATAGTATTTGAAGAAGTGTAATCTACCGTAGTAGGACCAGCCATTTTGTAATTGTAGGTGCCGGAGCCGCCGGAGGGGGTCACTTTAAGTGAACCTGTGGCAGTACACCGGGATTCAATAGCCGCATAGGTAGCTTTCAACTCACGGCAATTTTGTGAAAGACCTGTTCTCTGGAGACCTGCCACCAGCAGTACCAGCATCGCGACTACCCGAAACGGGTGGATTCTTGAGCTCATAGGGTCTGTTTTCTTAGGTATGGATTTACGGATGGTCCTAGTTGGACACCACAAATCTTTAAAAAAAAACGTTAAAAAACGAATGTTTTTACATTTTTTTACAAAAATCTAACTACAACCCTTATAAAAAAGTACAGTTATGCCCAATGCTTTTTACTGGGATCAGCAATACTTAAAAGGTGAAATACCCTGGGATATGGGGCAGGTTTCTCCACCCCTTAAATCATATTTCGATCATTTACAGGACAATACACTTAACATATTAATACCAGGCTGCGGCAATAGCTATGAGGCCAGCTATCTGTTGGACAAGGGATTTACCGCTCTTTCCCTTATAGATATATCCGAAGTGTTAATGGAACAGCTAAAAATACAGTTTGGCGACCGCCTCAGGCTCATTTTGGGCGACTTCTTCGATCTCACGGGAGAATATGACCTCATCGTGGAACATACCTTCTTCTGCGCCCTGGCCCCTTCTCTCCGGACGGACTATATAGATAAGATGTATAGCCTTCTCCGGCCGGGCGGTAGGCTGGTGGGCCTCCTGTTCGACAGGGATTTTCCGGACGGACCACCATTCGGGGGCAGCCAGGAGGAATATCGGCGATTACTGGAAATGAGATTTAAGATCCTTAGCCTGGCGCCCTGCCATGACTCCATCAAGCCCCGAATAGGAACGGAATTATTCTTTGCAGCGGAAAAACCTATATAGCAGGCTCCTGCTGGCTCAGACAATGGAAGCTGCCCAGTCCCCAGATGATCTCTGTGGAATCGATCCCCACCACCCTTCTGCCTGGGAAACAGCCTTCGATGATCTGCAAAGCTTTCTCATCGCGGCTGCATCGGAAAGTAGGGACGATCACCGCATCGTTGGCTATGTAAAAATTAGCGTAAGAGGCCGGCAGGCGCTGGTCCTCGTATACGACATCCTCCGGCATCGGCAGCTCGACTATATTCAGCTGCCGTCCATTGATGAGCCGCATTTTCTTCAGGGCAGCCAGATTATCCTGCAGTAATGAGTAATTCTCGTTATGCTTGCTCTCCTCTATCACCGTGATGACTGTGTCTTCATTGACAAAACGGACCGTATCGTCGATATGCCCGTCCGTGTCGTCTCCCACAATACCTTCCTTTACCCATAATACCTGGTCCACGCCATAATAATTTACCAGGAAGGTCTCTATCTGCTCCCGGGTGAGATGGGGATTGCGGTTCTTATTCAGCAGACAGCAGGTGGAAGTGATCACCGTGCCCTTGCCATTAAAGTCTACGGAACCACCCTCCATGATAACACCGGGATGAAATACAGGCAGGTTCAATGCCTTTCCGATAAGAGTGGGAATGACATCATCCAGGTCGAAGGGAGGGTACTTATTGCCCCATGCATTATAATCCCAATCCACAATGACTTTTTTCTGGTCGGCCTTCGGATTGATCAGGAAGGCCGGACCATGATCTCTGCACCAGGCGTCATTCGTAGGATGCAAATAGAACCTTACCCGGCTCATATCCACACCTGCCTGTTCCAGACTCCCCGCCGCAAAAGCCTTCATCGCTTCATCACGTACATTGATACAGACATCCTCTCCTTTTACCAGCTCTTTTACAAAAAGGCTGTAGTAAGGATAGATCGTATGGATCTTTCCGGGCCAGGAAGCCTCCTTGTGAGGCCAGCTGAGCCAGGTGGCTGCATGTGGGTGAAATTCTGCGGGGAAATAGTAACCAAGTTCTTTGGGCGTCGTGCTCGTCATAGCGAATGCTTAATCCTGGTCGATATATCGTTGGGTGATGGGTTGGTAAGAGTCTATCCGCCTGTCGCGCAGGAAGGGCCAGTGCGTGCGATAGCGATCGGTCGCTGCCGTATCGACCTCGACCACAGTCGTTTCCTCCTTATCATGGGAAGCCTGGTACAGCAAGGTGCCGAAAGGATTGGCCACAAACGAGCCACCCCAGAATTTCATGGCGCCATTCTGCTCGAAGCCTGCCCTGTTCACACTGACCACATGTACCCCATTGGCGACTGCATGACTGCGCTGCATGGTCTGCCAGGCATTGTATTGCTCGGTATTGGTGGCCTCATCCTGGCTGGTGGCCCAACCGATGGCAGTGGGATAAAAAAGGATCTCGGCGCCCATCAGGGCTGTGATACGGGACGCTTCAGGATACCACTGGTCCCAGCAGATCAATACGCCGATGCTGGCATACTTGGTCCTGAAGATCTTATATCCCAGGTCGCCCGGGGTAAAATAGAATTTTTCGTAATAGGCGGGATCGTCGGGAATGTGCATTTTGCGGTATTTCCCCAGGTAAGCGCCGTCCGCATCCAATACTGCCGTGGTATTATGGTAGAGACCCTGCGCCCGCTTTTCAAACAACGAAGCAATGATGACTACTTTCAGTTCGGCCGCCAGCTTGCCTAACACTTCGGTGGAAGGGCCGGGAATGGCTTCTGCCAGCTTGAAATTCTCGTAATCTTCCACATCGCAGAAATAGAGGGACGTGAATAACTCCTGAAGGCAAACGATCTGTGCTCCTTTCGCGGCCGCAGATCTGACCTCCCTGATGGCCTTCTGCAGATTAGCCTCCTTGTCGGAAGTACAGCTCATCTGGACCAGGCCTATTTTAACCTTAGACATAGTGCTTAAAAATAAACCGCGAAGTTACGAAATTATTTCCTTCCCATCTGTCGCAGAAAGGCCACGTGGGAAGCTACGGCATAGCGCACCCGCGGATACTCGATATACACCAGCCCGTATTCCTGGCAGGCCTGCTTTATGATCTTACTGATGGCAGGATAATGGACGTGCGATATCTTGGGGAAAAGGTGATGTTCGATCTGGAAGTTCAATCCGCCTACCAGCCATGATACTACCTTGTTCTTCGTGGCGAAATTGGCTGTGGTCTTGATCTGGTGGACAGCCCACTCGTCTTCCATCTTGCCAGTCTCTACATCCGCTACAGGGAAGGCGGTATGTTCGACGGTATGCGCCAGCTGGAAGACCATGCTGAGCACAAAACCCGCCACACAGGTGAAGATGATAAAGCTGATCAGCCAGTCTTGAAAACCCAGCATATAAATGGGCAGGCCCACAAAGAGAAAAGCGTGGAAAAGCTTGAAACCCCAGAATACGAAATGGTCCGAAAGGCTCATTTTCTTCAGGGGCATATTTCCTACCCGGCTCTTGAAATATTTCTGGTAATCCAGCACAAAGATCCAGAAAATGTACAGGACACAGTAAAGGGCCCAGAAATAAAGGTGCTGGTATTTGTGCATACGGTATTTCTTCTGCGTTTCGCTCATCCGCATCCAGGGCTGGATATCGATGTCGTCATCGATACCGTCCACATTGGTATACGCGTGGTGTACCACATTGTGCTTCATGTTCCACATAAAGCTGTTGCCCCCCAGGATATTCAGCGAAAATGCCGCCAGGCTGTTCACCCATTTGTATTTGGAGAAGCTGCCATGCGCTCCGTCATGCATCACATTGAACCCGATAGCGGCCACCACGCCCCCTAACAACACACTTTCCACGATTGCCCAAAAAGCATTGGGAGTGAAAAACACCAAATGGACATAAATAAATACGAAACTTACCATCAAAATGACGGCCTTTATGAAGAGATTGTAGTTCCCGGTCGTAGATTTGCCTACTTCCTCAAAATAGGCGCTGATCCTTTTCTTCAGCTCAGCATGGAAAGATTGGGAGGATGTGGCAAACTTGGGCATTGACATAATAAGCCTGTTAAGATATTAATAATTGGACGAAGGTAGCCTTTTTGGCGCGGATTAAGTGTTAAAAACCAGACAATTCCCAAACGCGAAAGCGGTCGTTTTGTTATATCCGTAGCTGTATAAGTTTTCCCCCACTCTTCATTAGGTATCCAGCTGTATGAAAGCGTCAAAATCCCGCACTCCGATCATCTTTTCCGTAATAAATCCTTCTGCGAATGCTGTACCGATCATTTTTCCGAACATCTGGTGCCGCCCAATGATAGCATTCAGGAATCCCTGAGTGGAAATATAGGTCTGCGGCTCATCCTTGTCATACGCTGTGGAAAAGAACTGGGAGGAGTATGCTTTGATAGAAGCCAGCTTTGCTTCAAACACAGGCGATATATCATAGACAAAAGAAGGATTGGCATAGCGGTCCTGGATGAAATGGAATATGTATTTCGGACGCCAGTGCTCCTGGGGAAGACCATCGTTGTCGACCGTTTCGACCTTTCTCAGACCGCTGAGGAAACAGGCGTCTGAAATAAGGTGCCCGGCCCTGCCATGATCCGGATGACGATCTGTAAGCGCATTGGCCAGCACGATCTCAGGTCTGTATTTACGGATGGCGCGTATCAGGTGCCGCTGATGATCTTCGTCATTGCGAAAGAACCCATCTGCCATGCCCAGGTTCTCCCGGACATCCAGCTCCAGGATCCTGGCGGATGCAGCTGCTTCTTCAGCCCTCAGCTCAGGCGTCCCTCTCGTACCCAGCTCTCCCCTGGTCAGGTCCACCACCCCCGTCTTTTTCCCGTTCCTTTTTTCCATCAGCAGGGTGCCGGAGCAGCAAAGTTCAACGTCATCAGGATGTACGGCGATGGCCAGGATGTCCAGCTTCATGTAGGCGATTTTTTACGCGAAAATACCGTTTTTTGCGTTTTGGCCATATGCGACTTGTGAAGTAGCTTCGCAAGTCGTTCGCAGGCAATGCTAAATTTCTAAAAACTCAAAAAAACAAATCGTTAGACATGGCATACGATGTAGTCGTTCTTGGCAGTGGCACCGGCGGATATGTAGCCGCGATCCGCGCTGCACAGTTAGGTCTTAAGGTAGCAATTGTAGAAAAAGAAAGTCTGGGTGGCGTTTGTCTGAACTGGGGATGCATCCCTACCAAAGCGTTGTTGAAAAGCGCCCAGGTATACCAGGACATCCTGCATTCAAAGGACTTTGGCATCAACGCCAGCGGGACCCCTGATTTCCCCGCCGTGATCAAACGCAGCCGCGGCGTTTCCGATAAAATGAGCAGAGGCGTTCAGTTCCTCATGAAGAAGAATAAGATCGACGTCGTTATGGGCGTTGGTAAATTAAAGGCAAAAGGTCAGCTCGAAGTAACGACCGCGGATGGCAAGACCCAGATCGTGGAAGGCAAGCACATCATCGTTGCCACCGGCGCCCGTAGCCGCGAGCTGCCCAACCTGAAACAGGATGGCAAAAAGGTCATCGGCTACCGTGAGGCAATGACCCTGCCCGAGCAGCCAAAGAGCATCATCGTGGTAGGCAGTGGCGCCATCGGCGTGGAATTCGCCTACTTCTACTACAGCCTGGGCACAAAGGTCACCGTAGTGGAATTCCTCCCCCGCATCGTGCCCGTCGAAGACGAAGAGATCTCCAAAGAGCTGGAAAAGATCTATAAGAAATACGGCATCGAAGTGCTCACCAGCAGCGAAGTCACCGGCGTAGACACCAGCGGTAATGGTGTCAGGGCAAAAGTCAAAACCCCCAACGGGGAAGTCACCCTGGAGGCCGACATCGTGCTGAGCGCCGTAGGCATATCCGCCAACATCGAGAACATAGGCCTGGAAACCCTGGGCGTAAAGACCGATAAAGGCAGGATCAGCGTCGATAAATTCTACCAGACCAATGTGCCGGGTATCTATTCCATCGGCGACTGCGTTCCCGGACCTGCACTGGCCCACGTCTCCTCCAAAGAAGGCATCATCTGTGTCGAGAACATCGCCTATAATGAAAAGAAATATGCCCACCAGCCGGAAGCCCTGGACTACAACAACGTTCCCGGCTGTACCTATTGCACCCCGGAGATAGCCTCCGTAGGCCTTACGGAAAAGCAGGCCCGCGATGCCGGCTACGAGATAAAAGTGGGTAAGTTCCCGCTGAGCGCCTCCGGTAAAGCTACCGGCGCCGGCCATAACGAAGGCTTCGTAAAAGTTGTCTTCGACGCTAAATACGGAGAATGGCTCGGCACCCATATGATCGGGTACAATGTGACGGAAACCCTCATGGAGACCGTCCTGGGCCGCAAGCTGGAAACCACTTATCATGAAGTGCTCAACAGCATTCACCCCCACCCGACCATCAGCGAAAGCATCAAAGACGCCATCGAAGTGGCCTATGGCGAGGCAATACATTTATAAAATAGAATATTTAAATAAAAAAAGGGCGTCTCCAATGAGACGCCCTTTTTCATTGATGCATACCCCTGAAATAAAAAGCCGCATTACAACGTTAATGTATGACCGTAATTATTCAACACATATGAAAATAAAACACCTGATGACATGGCTGCTTGCCATATTACTATCTCTCCCCGGGATAGCCCAAATGAAAAGGTTCATGGTCATGGAGAATTTCGATCAGGCTTTTATCCTGAGAGACAGCCTGAAAGCCTTTTACAGCGGGCAATACGATCTATCCTATTTTGATTACAATAAAAAGTCCGACGATATGAGGATGGAGTTCGCCAATAGTGAAGGCCGTAAAATTGAATTTATCATAAAAGCACACCGTATAGGCGAGGATAAGGTTCTGGAAAAGGAAGGGACCCGAATCATTGGTAGAGTATCCGTAAAAGGCCGCTTCCTTGACCTTTTCAATTTATACAAGCGGTTTATTGATCCTGCCGCCGAATTGGAAAAACTGAAGGATAAAGGGCTTGGCATGGGAAGAGACTATAATGCCTATCCCACTGACAAAGAAAAGGTGTTTGTCAATTTAGAGGGCGTCGACGAGAATTGGCGATTAATTATATTGATGGAAAATCGTAACAAATAAATACTATGCAAACAATCCGCATATCTTTTTTTGCTTTCTTATTCGCTTTCATTACGATGAACGCGCGGGCGCAAAACCCGCCATTGTATAACAAACCCATGCATTGGGAAAACCATGAACAGTGGAAGGATTCCCTGCTTGCTTTTTTTGGCAATAAGTACACCATGTTCCGCTGGATATATTCAAAGGCAGCAGGATCGGCAGATTTCTACTTTGAAGACAAAGAGAACCACAGGCTCCGGCTCGAACTTTTCAGTAAAGATGATCCAAAGGAGCCTGTAGTGGGCACGGTGTATCTCAGCGGGGGGGATGGCGATGATGTGATCCGGTTTTACCAGCGGTTCATAGATCCAAAAGCCGATATTACAAAGATCAGGTCGGCTGATAACGCGGATCCCCTTAAAAAGGGCGCCTATTTCATAAAGCTGTGGAATGAACGTGGCAATCAATGGCGGTTGGAAGCGAGTACTTCTCCGCAGCAACGGTGATCCAACCCCACCGTGCCATTTTTTTTCATACCTTTCCTGAAACTATTGTCATATGAAGAAATTACTTTTCCCCCTTTTTATCTCCCTCCCTACCTTCCTTTCCGCCCAATCCATCACCGGCGACGACATCAAAACCCAGTTCGCCAAAGATTGGGAGAGATCAAAGGCATATACCCAGGACTATCTCAACACCATGCCTGCCGACAAATATGCCTTCAAAGCCGTGGATAGCATCCGCAGCTTCGCCCAGCAAATGCTGCATCTGGCATCGGGCACCGTCTTCCTCATGAATATGGCCACCGGCGCACAGCCGTCCTTCAATGCCAGAGGTCTGGAAGACCGGGCCTCCGCCCAGACCAAAGATTCCGTCACCTGGTATGTGAACGCCAGCTATGATTACGCACTCAATGCCGTCAGGAACCTCGACGCCGCCAAATTGGGCGAAATGGTAGGCCAGGCCAATCGCCAGTCCTCACGCTATGGCCTGCTGCTGAAAGCCCTTGAACACCAGGCCCACCACCGGGGACAAACCACGATCTACATCCGTCTCCAGGGCATCAGACCTCCGAACGAACGACTGTTCTAGGCGGCTGCTCCCCCACCCCCGCATCCTTTCCCTCATCAGGGGCCCTGTTATGCCACCAGCTGGCAAGCGAAGACCCCGTCGTGTTCATAAGAGGACCAAAGACCGCAGGCGCCAGACCCACCGTTGCTAATTTCCCCATCGTGAGCGCAAGGCCCGATGCAAGTCCCGCATTCTGCATGCCCACTTCCAGCGCAATGGTGCGGCAGTCCCGCTCATGGAACCGGAACAGGCGCGCCGACCAGTAACCAAGGAAATAACCCGTTATATTGTGCAGGAAAGTAGCAAGGACCAGCAGCCCCCCCACCTTTAAAAGACTTTCCCTTCCCGCAGAAGTGATCACCACGATGATGAGCGCAATGCCTCCCATCGAGATCAGCGGCATGGCCTTGTCCAACCCTTTGAATCGTCCCCTCACCAGGTAGTGGAATAACAACCCGGCTATGACAGGGAAGATCACCATCTTCGTGATGTCCCAGACCATGGCCTGCCAATGCACCTCGATGAATTGTCCCGCCAGCAGGCGCATCATCATGGGCGTAAGGAATGGCGCCAGCAATGTGGACACGGTTGTGACAGATACGGACAACGCCAGGTTGGCCCTGGCCAGGAAAGCCATGACATTGCTGGCCAGCCCGCTGGGACAGCAGCCAACCAGGATAATGCCTGCCGCGATCTCCGGCGGGAAATTAAACACCCTCGCCATGGTAAATCCCACCAGGGGCATGATGGTATAATGGCAGATAACGCCGATGATCACACCCTTGGGCATGCGCAGCACCGCCGCAAAATCCTTCAGACTGAGCTCCGTCCCCATGCCGAACATGATCACCTGCAGCAAAGGCACGATAAGACCGGATAGTTTGAAGTCGCCCACCTTTACAAAATACTGGGGATAGTAAAGCGCCATGCTCACCCCCGCCAGGATGATCATGGTGAAAGAAAAGCCCTTCAGAAAAGGATGTCTTCGAAAACCCAGGGCAATACTGAGCAGGCATAACATCAGGCACCAGCCAGCCCACTGCTGAAGGTGATAGACGATCGTCGCGATATAGGCCAGCAATAAAGCAATGGCCAGCTTATAGAAATTATTCATATTGTTAGCTCCATGTTTTTTTAACCACACCTTCATTTAGCGCAACCCACCGGCCGAAAGGCCATGATCACCAGGTCCGGTCCTTCATGAACTGGTCAAGCTCCGCACGGCTCATGGGAAGCTTGCCGGGGTTCTCATCCAGCCAGCGAAGGAAATCTTTCTTGATCTCATCCGACCACTGGGCGTCGATCTGGCCAGGCGTATACTTGCCCTGGCGCAGCCGTAAATGACCGAACTCGTCCCGCAGCTGAATGAACTCCGCATTCAGCACCACAAACTCCACCAGGTGCGCAGGGATGAAGACCACCCCCCCTTTCTTGGCCAGCACCACATCTCCCGGCAGCACCGTGGCCCTGCCGATCCGGATAGGGACATTGATGCCCCCCAGCATCATCTGCTGGATATAGGAAGGGTCATACCCCTTCACCCAGCCGTTGAAGCCGTCGATTTCTCCCAGACCTTCGATATCCCTTACCGAGCCGTAAAAGATCACACCCCGGTGAGAATGCGCGTAGATGGCATTCCCAAGGTTATCTCCGATCAATGTCCCATCCACGATCTTACCATAGCCGTCGGCTACATAGATGTCCCCTTCCTTCAATACATCGATCGGCCAGGAGTTGGTATTGCCAATGCGCCCCTCAGACTTCCCCTTATCCCTGATCAGTTTGTCCATATCCGGTCGCAAAGGCAGGTATTGGGCCGTCACTACCCTCCCCGTCATTACCGAATCAGGATGAATGACCATCCACTCTCCCTCGAACTGGTTCTGATACCCCTTGTTGCGGAGAATGCCCCAGGCCTCTTCCAGCCCAACATTCTTCAATCGCTGCAGGAACTTTTCAGCTACCCTTGGTCTTCCGTCTGCAGATCGTTCACCCGTCCATTCCGGCGTAAATGCTTTCAGTTGTTCCGGCGTAAGTGTCACCTGTTGTGCGCCGGCAGCGGCCGCCAGCCCGGTAAAGCATAGAAAAAGCAGTAGGTATTTAGTCATGTGGATCATATTTAAAAATAAATGTACGGATTCCACGGGTTGTACATTCGACTCATCTTTTAGTTTGTCATAAATAGGCGCGATTTTTCCACCAGGACATCCAAACTCAGCAACTTCCGGGTTTTAGCCGGACATTTGTCGTCTTAGTTTTGTGTGATAAAACATACAATTATGGAAGACATGACAAATTATGACAGGATCGCTACGGCGATCGATTATATAAAGGAGCATTTTAAAGAGCAGCCGGACCTGAACGAGGTAGCGGAAAAAGTGCACCTGAGCCCTTTTCATTTTCAACGCCTTTTCACTGACTGGGCCGGCGTAAGCCCCAAAAAATTCCTGCAATACCTCAGTATCGGGCATGCCAAGGCCATGCTGCAGGACAAAGGCGCTACCCTTTTCGATACGGCCTTCGAAACAGGGCTTTCAGGCACAGGCCGGCTGCATGACCTTTTCATCGGTATCGAGGGGATGACGCCGGGAGAATATAAAAATGGCGGAGAGGCATTGTCCATCAATTATTCTTTTGCCGAAAGCCCGTTTGGAGAGATCATCGTAGCTTCTACCCAAAAAGGTATCTGCTACCTGGCTTTTACCACCGACCGCGGGCAGTCCCTGGCGGACCTGAATGCCCAATTTCCTCATGCACGCTACCATCAGACCGTAGACCTCATCCAGCAAAACGCCCTGTACATCTTTTCACAGGATTGGAAAAGCCTTTCCGATATTAAGCTGCATCTCAAAGGCACCCCCTTCCAATTGAAAGTGTGGGAGGCCCTGCTGAATATCCCCATGGGCCGGCTGTCTACTTACGGCTCCATCTCCGACTCCATAGGTAATCCCGGCGCTTCCCGTGCCGTGGGCTCCGCCGTCGGCAGCAACCCCGTAGCATTCCTCATTCCATGCCACAGGGTAATACGGTCCACCGGCGAGACAGGTGGCTATCATTGGGGCAGCACACGGAAAAAAGCCATCATCGGATGGGAAGCGGCTAAGGTCGATCACAGGCTTCACAGTGCAGACTGAAAAATTGAAAGTGCGCTTTTTCCGGTCAGGCCGGCCTCCTCCAGGCCTACCCCACAGCAGCCGTACGATTTAAACTATAGGTGAATCCACCGGCTTTACCGCCAGGCTCCTCCAGAGATAAAAGACCAGGTAGCTTTCCCAACCCTTGTATTTTGAAAAGAACCTATCGATCTTTGCCAGTTCCTTCCGGTCCCTGATAACCCCGTGATTGGCCAATGCCGTCAGCAGTCCCGTATCACCATGTGGGATCCCGGAAGGATCCCGCAGCGATTTCATCAGGCAGTAATTAGCGGTCCATACACCGATGCCTTTTACTTTCATCAACGCCTGCAGTCGGCTCTCCCTGTCTGGTAAAGCCAGGAGCGCCTCCCTGCTCAGCTCCCCCCTGGCAAATGCATTCGCCAGCCCGATGAGATACGCCGCCTTGCTTCCCGAGAACTGCAGAGGCCGCAGCTCTTCCACCGTCGCCGCCGCGAGTACTTTAGCCTCCGGGAACAAATGAAAGACCTCTTCGCCATACGAAATGGCAGTTCCATATTTTTCCACCAGCCTTCGCTTAAGGGTAAAAGCAAACTTCAGGTTGATCTGCTGCCCGATGATGGACCAGGCCAGCGACTCGAAGAGGTCGACAATGCCCATCAGCCGCAGTCCTTTGTACTCCTCTGTCATATAGGCCAGCTGTTTATCTCTCTTCAGCAGGACATAAAAAGGAGCCAGATCCCTGTCGATATCCATCCATTCCCTGATATAGGTCGTCAGCAGACCCATGATCCTTTCATCCGCCTGCCCCTGCAAGATCGTAACCTCCAATTGCCCCACGCCTTCCATTATCTCCACCAGCAATTCCCGGCCGCCTGGCTGCAGCGCCTTCACAATCCTTTCCCCCTGCACCCTATGCACACAATCATCGAATCCCCGGTCCAGGAACCACCGGCATTCCGTAAAGCTGAAATCATCCGGAAGGGGGATATGAAATTTTTTCATTTTTCAAAGATAGCATCGTTCAGGCAGGGGACGACCCGATTCTTGCGATCAGTCCCCCTGATCCCCAACCCATTTCCCCATAAAAAGCAATAATTTCACCCCGCAATAGGGGTACAGACCTCCTCAGTTGTCATTACCTAAAGACCTGTTTGACAACGACAGTTATCAGTAAAGCCACTATTCAACCGGTAAGCATGGAATGGACCGACGCCGCGATCATACAATTATTGAAAGATCGGGATGAAACAGGATTTGAACACGTTTTTAAACACTACTTTAAAAGCCTGTACAGGTATGCCCTTACAATCCTGCAGGATCACGACCAGGCCGAAGACATCGTGCAAAACGTTTTTTACAAACTATGGGATAAAATAGGATCCCTCCATTTCTCAGACTCCCTGGCCGCCTATCTGTACCGGGCAGTTCATAACGAAAGCCTCAATCACCTCAAGCACAAAAAAGTGAGACGTACCTACCAAACCTATATCACGCAGACGAGAAAGGACCATGCCGAAGCCGCGCACAGAAAAGTGACGTTCAGCGAGCTGGAACGAAGGCTGCAAACTGCCATCAACGAATTGCCGGAACAATGCCGCACCATTTTCCAGATGAGCCGCTTCGAAGAGCTGCGCTACCTGGACATTGCAGACCAGCTGGGCATCTCGGTCAAAACGGTGGAAAACCAGATGGGAAAAGCCCTAAAGCAATTACGGATAAAGCTGGTCGATTATTTGCCCCTGATCCTCATCACCCTCCTAAACATTTTAAATCAACGCTCTTGAACGAATATCTACATAGCAACCCCGGGGCCCCTTCGGGTATCCATGAGGACCTGCTGGTAAAACACCTGCTGGGGGAAACGGGTCCTGAAGAGACTGCCAGAGTAGCCGCCTGGCTGGATGCAGACCCGGCCAACAGGCATTATTACGAGCATTTCCGGCTTATCTGGCAGGAAAGCCGGCGCCTGGGAGACAATTTCCAGGGAACGGACGAACAGGAGGAGGCGGCCTGGCAGAAATTCAGACAGCGGATCCACCGCCCTTCGCCGCTGCATGCCGTAAAAGACAAGCCCCAAAATGTATCCGGAAGAAGGATAATGCCATCCTGGACAAGGATAGCGGCCATCCTCCTTGGCGTGGCATCCATCACGGGCCTGGTATATCTCGCCGGCCGTAATACCCCGGACAAACAAGTGGCCAGCAATACCACCGTCCTCACCGACACTTTGCCCGATGGTAGTCAGATCACCCTGAACAGGCAGTCAACCATCTCTTACCCGGTAAAGTTCCATAAAGACAGGTCCATTCACCTGAAAGGAGAAGCCTTCTTTAAAATAGCTGCGGATAAGGAAAACCCTTTCCGCGTATATACCAATGGTGTTACGATCACCGTCCTTGGCACCTCGTTCAACGTGCGCAGCAAAGGTACGGCCACCGAGATCATTGTCGAATCAGGACTGGTCCGTGTCACCGACAGCCTCCACAGCATCCTCGTGCATCCGGCTGAAAAAGTCGTTATCCGCCAGGGAGATCCCGGCATCTCAACAGACCAGGAGCGAAGCGAACTGTACAAATACTATCGCACGAAAGAATTTGTATGCGACAACACACCGCTATGGCAGCTGGCCGAATCACTGGAACAAGCCTATGATGTACATATTACCATCAACGATCCCGCGATGCGTGAACTAAAGATCAATACTACATTCCGCAACGAGTCGTTGGATCAGATCTTATCCGTCATACAGGAAACGTTCCGGATAAAGATCCTCCGGACAGGCAACCAGGTTATTTTATAATTAGCACTGATGAAACTTTTCACCATAACGGCATCCCTCCTCTTCATCGCCTTGTCGCTCCACAGTCAAAGCGTGCTGGACAGACAGCTGACCGTAGAGTTCCGCCAGCAGCGCCTGGACAAAGCGCTGGAGATCCTCAGCCACAGCGGCAATTTTTATTTTTCCTACAACAGCACCCTGCTGCGACGGGACAGTCTCATTACCCTTTCCGCACAAAACAAGACAGTCCGCCAGATCCTGGATCTTCTCTTCCGGGGCAGTATAGAGTATAAGGAGAACGGCAACTACATCATTCTACGCAAAGCGCCGCCAAAGCTCAGCGAAACCATCATCAGGACAGATCCCGCGGATAACAGGTATATCGTCAGCGGCGTCATCCTGGATGAAAATACTGGAGAGACCATCAGTCGGGCCAGCGTTTATGACAAACGCGGAGTGATCGCCACCCTTACCAATGAAGACGGGTCGTTTACCGTGCGGCTGAAGAACAGGCCAGGACCTGCCGCCCTCACGGTCAGCAAGGAGTTCTATGAGGACACTACCGTTAAGATAGAACCAGGCGCCAGCCAAAAGATCACCATCATCATCTCTCCACTCTCCACCAGCAGGAAAATGGTCACCATCACCCCCGACGGCTACCTGCCTTCGGATTCCATACGGGTGGAGCTAAATGGCAATTCAGTGTACATGCGCAAGGACCCTATTCGTGTGGAGATGACGGGATGGGGAAGACTGCTGCTTTCTTCGAAGCTAAAGATCCAAAGTATCAACCTCCGTAAATATTTTACCCGGCAGCCTTTTCAGCTATCCTTCCTGCCCGGTATAGGAACACAAGGGTCCCTGAGCCCGCAGATCACCAACAAGATCTCGGTCAACATGCTGGGGGGCTACACGGCAGGGCTTACAGGAGTGGAACTGGGCGGCGTGTTCAACATCGATAAAAGAAACGTTCATGGCGTGCAGGCGGCAGGCGTCATCAACGTGGTAGGCGGGTCACTGGAAGGGGTACAGATGGCAGGGTTGCATAACACCGTACTGGATTCACTGAAAGGCTTGCAAACGGCTGGCATCAGCAATATCACCGGGACCTTACAAGGGGTCCAGGCGGCAGGCATATTAAACAGAGCCCGCGTCGTAGAAGGCTTACAATTATCCGGCCTGATCAACATTGCGGGAAAAAGCAAAGGCCTGCAGCTCGGTATCATCAACATTGCCGACACATCGGACGGCTATAGCATCGGGCTGATCAACCTCTCCCGCAATGGTTTCAGAGAGGTATCCTTTTTCGCCGACGAAGTAGCTCCCCTGAACCTCGCATTCCGGAGCGGCAACGCCAAACTATATTCCATCCTGCTGATAGGCTACAATCCGGATAAGGACCACGGCTCGTATCGGTATGGATTCGGGCTGGGCCATCGCTTCATACTGAACAAAAAACTGTCCCTGGACCCGGAACTTACGAATGAACATCTTGCATTAGGCAGTTGGGACAATTTTAAATACGCCAATGACCTGTACAAACTAAGTCTTGACCTGCATGCCCGGCTCGGCCGGCATTTTGCCATTTCAGGAGGGCCATCGCTGACCTTTTATTCCTTCGACAGGAACACCGCCGGCGGCGATCATATCCAATTGCCGGTGTACGACGGCTATCCCACATGGTCGGTGTCAGACAACTTCACGGGTTGGCTGGGATGGCGTGTCAGTATCAATTTTTTGTGATAGGAGCAAAAACATTAGACCAGGTACACCATGTCCATATGGAAATACTTTTCCAGGATCTCGTTGCGGTGATCCTCGTTCATGATCTGCTTCACCTGCTTCTTGCCGTCGACTGTCCTTATCAGCTTATTATTGATCATGCTGATGCGTCCGTCCGGGATGGGCAGGCTGACGATCAGGCTACGGGCAAAATGTGATTCACGCGAAGTCTGATGAAAATGGTTCATCTCTGCAAACTCATGCAGGTTACGGGGAGTAAGTGCAAATATATATTCGATCTTAAATGCCTGTTTTGAATCATTCCATTTGGCCACCCCCATGTATTCCTTTCCCTCTACGGTGATATGCTCCATGACCTGGTAGAACGTGCGGCCGTCACTCTGTACTTCGCCGGGAGCAATAGCGAGGGGTCGAAGGGAAAAATCGCCATACCCCACATCGATGAGCCATTTTTTGCCCTCGAGCTCTACGATCAAAGCCATATGTTCGAAGTCACGGCCATATCCATGCCCGTGTAGCAGGCGTCCTGCGATCATATGAACCTTAAAACCGCACAAGGTCAGCAGGCGATGAAATAATGTGTTCAGTTCATAGCAGTAGCCCCCCCGGCGATCCAGGATCACCTTTTGATACAGCGAATCCATCCGGAGGATGATCGGGATGTGATTGTGTATGTCCAGCGTTTCGAATGGGATGTTGAAAACATGATGCTGCTGAAGGGCTTCCAGCGTTGATAGGTCCGTGTAAATTACATCATTGAAATTGATCCGTTTTAGATAACCTCGAATGTCCATAGCGTAAAATTGTAGATCTCGTCTGTTGTATTAATGCTCAACTATTATATATGAAATATATCTCATCAATTCTCCTGCCAATGTCCTGTTTGCCATCTTAATAACAAACCGGTAACTATGTGTATTATGGACTCGTTTTTTGCAGGTTTCGCTGCACGAAGGTCATACGCAGTAGCCAGGTATTTGCTGAGTGGCGTTTTCCCGCTTTAAAAGGTGAGTAAAGAACAATTCCGGAAAAGATAAGTTCACGGACACCTCGATATTTTTCGGAAGAAGACTTAAATTTACATGTAAAATAATGTATATCATATAAATGAAGCGGATCAACGCCACTCTTTTTATTTGTCTGAGCCTCTTGTCTCTTTCCTTTTTTCCAGGGAGAGCCCCGGCAGATCCTGCGCAGGAAGTGCTGGTGGCGGCAGCCTCCGACCTGAAATTTGCCATGGATTCGCTGGTGAAGGTCTTCTCCGGGCAGGCAAAGGACGTGAAGATAAAGCTGGTATATGGTTCATCCGGTAACTTTTTCGAGCAGATCAGCAATGACGCCCCCTTCGACCTGTTCTTTTCCGCCGACCTGGATTACCCACAGAAACTGGAACAGCAGCACAAAACCCTTTCAGCAATAAAACCCTATGGCACTGGGCAAATTGTCCTCTGGAGCAGCAAGCTGGACCCTTCCAAAGAGGGGATGAACACGCTCCTGCAGCCCTCCGTCACCAGGATTGCCATTGCCAATCCCGCCCATGCTCCCTATGGCCGCCGGGCGGAAGAAAGCTTGAAATATTACCAGCTTTACGATAAAGTGCGGGAAAAGCTGGTGATCGGAGAAAATATTTCTCAGACAGCCCAATTCGCCAGCACGGGGGCGGCCGATATAGGTATCATTGCCCTATCCCTGGCCCTGTCCCCCCAGTTGCAGAAAGAGGGAAAATACTGGCTGATCCCCGAATCTTCGCATCAGCCCTTGAAACAAGGCTATGTATTGCTGCAACATGCAAAAGGCAATACAGGGGCCGAAAAATTCGCTGCGTTCATAGGATCCCCTATAGCGCATGCGATCCTGGAATATTTTGGATTTGGTAAATGAAACCCCTTATGACTGACTGGCAACCTTTATGGCTGAGTTTCCGGCTGGCTTCCGTCACCACAGTGATATTGCTGGCGATCTCCCTTCCACTGGCATATTGGCTGGCCTACAGCCCCCGGCGGATAAAGGCTGTGATAGAAGCCCTCATCAGCCTTCCCATGGTATTGCCTCCTTCTGTACTGGGGTTCTATCTTCTGGTGGCATTTTCCCCCTCACATGGACTGGGCAGGTTCCTGGACAAATGGCTGGACGTCCGCCTGGTCTTTACGTTCCCGGGTCTCGTCGTTGCTTCGCTTTTTTACTCTTTACCCTTTATGGTCAATCCGCTGTTGTCCGGCTTTAAGAGCCTGCCTCCCGCGCTGAGAGAGGCTTCCTATACACTGGGTAAGTCAAAATTCACTACCCTCGTAAGAATATTGCTGCCCAATATCCGTTCCTCCCTGCTCACAGGCATCGTGCTGAGCTTTGCCCACACCATCGGGGAATTCGGGGTCGTGTTGATGATCGGAGGCAATATCCCCGGACAAACACGCGTCGCCTCCCTGGCCATCTTCGATGAAATGGAATCCATGAATTACAGCGCCGCCAACCGGTATGCCCTTGTCCTGTTCTTACTGTCCTTCATCATCCTCCTGGTGGTGTACCTGGTCAATCATTATTTCAGTAAGCCTCAACCATTGACATGACCCAGCCTATGATCAGATTCGAAGCAGATAAAACATTGCTTACCTCTTTCGGTAAACAGCAATTGGAAATTGCATTCGAATTGGAGAAGGGTCAGCTGCTCACCCTCTATGGGCCGTCCGGCGCCGGCAAGACTACTATACTACGTATTCTGTCCGGTCTGACAGATATCAGGTCCGGCCGTATTGATGTAGACGGGGAAACATGGCGGGATACACGGCTGAAGATAAATGTACCTACTCGCCGGCGATCCATCGGTTTTGTATTCCAGGACTTCGCGCTCTTCCCGAACCTCAGCATCAAAGATAATCTCAGGTATGCCTTGCAAAAAGGTGACAACAACCAACTGATGGAGGAACTGATTGAACTGATGGAACTGGGCCCCCTTCAGGACGTACGGCCGGCCTTTCTCTCGGGAGGGCAGCAGCAAAGAGTGGCATTAGCCCGGGCCATCATACGTAAACCTAAGCTCCTGCTGCTGGACGAGCCGCTGTCCGCACTGCACGACGATATGCGCCACCGCCTGCAGGATTATATCGAAAGGATCCGTCGCCATTATGAGCTCACTACCATTCTCGTCAGCCATGATCTGCCGGAGATCCTCCGCCTGTCGGATGAAGTGATCTGGCTGGATAAAGGAAAAATAAGACAGCACGGCCGTCCCGAAATAGTTTTCCCTTCCCATTCGCTCAACCCCAAAATCCCTGGCATCTGACCTGGCGGCTGCTATAGCCCTTCCCCTTCAGCAATTTTCGCAATCTCACGACGGCAGGGATATACCCGGCCAGGTAGAACACGGCGTCGTTGCCATCGGCAGGACCAAGGCCCGACACCCATTCTTCCAATGCTGCATAATTTCCCGCACTGCCCTTGCTCAGCGTTTGCAATCCGAGACCCGAAAAATAGCGGGCGAATTCATCCTGGTGATGCCTGTGAGCAAGCGTGATCGCTCCATCGATCCGGGCTTCTTTCCCCGCCAGCTGCTGCAGCGAGAGAAAATGCCCGATAGCCGTCTCATCCCCTAAGAACACCATGCGTTTACCAGGCGCAGGCTGATGATGGGAGGAACTGATCCCGAGATAAGAGACGGCGTCGCCTGTCTTCAACCCTTTCACCCACCGGCTGCCCGGTCCTTCGTGTCCCGCATCGATTAAAAGTGTACAGGTCCGGGTCTCGGCATCCCAGCCGGAGGGGGTATAATCCCGGTAAGCCAGGGGGCCCACCTTACACTTCATATGCTGGGACTGCTGCCATTTGCTCATGTCGCAATCCGGCAGATGCAGGTCGACCTCCAGGAAAGTGGCCGGCTCCCATGTCCTGATAGCCAATACAGTAGCTGGTTTCAACCACCTGCGTTCCAGCAGGCCCACGGTGGCATGCGTTAACTTATTCATACGCAAAACAACGACAAGATAGAAAGATAGCCAATAGACAAACTCCGGTAAACATTGGACTATTCGCGGTAATGCCGGCGAAACTCCCCGGGCGTAACGCCTACCGTCTTTTTGAACAGGCGGGAGAAATAGGTGTGATCCTCGTAACCTAGCTCATGCGCGATCTCCTTCACACTGCAGGTGCTGTGGTACAAAAGTCGCTTGGCTTCCAGCATGATCTCGTGATGGATCATGTTGCTGACAGACAGGCCGGTGGTGGCTTTCACAGCTTCGTTCAGGTAAGAAAGTGAAAGGTTCAGGGCGGCAGCATATTCCATAGGGCTCTTGCAGACCTTAAATTGATCAAGCAATCGCTTGCGGAATGCCTGGGTGATCATGACAGGCCTGGGCAGCGGTCCCCCGAACGCATCCGGCCGGCCTGAATAAAGACCGGCCATCATAGCCGTAAACGAGCTCACCAATCCATAAGCAGCCTGTTTGTAGCAGGCAGAAGCAGGTTCTTTCCTGCTGACGGCAAATAACAGCTGCAAACACTGCGACAGGGATCCCAGGTCTTCTGCGCTCAGCGGCAGCGGCCGCCGCATCAGCAAAGGATCCTCCAGCACTGCCCGGAACATATCCGGTACCAACCCGGCATCCAGCGCCAGGAACCATCCGGAGATGGACTCATTCGCCTCGATATACCGATGCACCTGGCCGGGGAGTATGAAGAAGACGGAATTGCCTTCCAGCATGAAGTGATCGAAATCCACCATAATCCTGCTGGCGCCCGTCTCCTGCAGAAGGAAGATATAATGATCGTCCCGGTGAGTTCCCAGCAGGATGGCGTCCAGGGCTTCATTATTGGCGGTATGCACCTTGTCGATCTGGTAACCCTGATCGGTCGTCTCGCCCAATCGGTGAAAAGGAATGATATCTTTCGTAGCAACCCCCATCCAACAAATTTCTTTATTTTCAGTGTATGAACCAATTATCTGTATGGGAGCTGGAAAGTTTCTTCGCACCTGCCGACATCATCATCGCAGGCAGCGGCTATGTCGGGTTATGGAGCGCTTATTACCTGAAGAAACATGCGCCGGAACTTTCCATCACCATCCTTGAAAGAGGCCTGATACCCACAGGGGCCAGTACGCGCAATGCGGGCTTTGCCTGTTTTGGCAGTCTCACGGAGCTGATCTCCGACGCGTCAAAAATGGGCGAGGACAAAATGCTGGAGCTGGTGGAAATGCGGTACAAGGGCCTCCGGCGCATCGGCAAGCTCTTCCCTGATAAGGTGATAGACTTCCAGCGAAATGGCGGTTACGAACTGATCGGTGGCAGCAGCATCGACATAAATGAATTACGCAGCCAGATCGACCGGCTCAACCGTCCCCTGAAAAAGATCGTCAAGCTGCAAAAGACCTTCCGGATGGTAAACCACAAAATAGCAGATTTCGGATTCGCAGGCATTCAACACCTCATTGAAAATAAGGCAGAGGGCCAGCTGCATTCAGGCAAATTATGCCAGGCCCTGCTGAAACAGGTTCAATCCATGGGTGTCACTGTCTTGAACAACATCGAAATAAAAAGCTACGAAAAGATCAATGGACATGTGTTGCTGCACACCAACCTCCCTTTTTCTTTCACCGCTTCCCAGCTCCTGGTCTGCACGAACGCTTTTGCCCGTCAGCTCCTGCCACAGCTGGACATCGAGCCGGCCAGGGGCCAGGTGCTCGTCACTTCACCGGTCGATGGCCTTCCCTTCCGGGGCACCTTCCATTATGACGAAGGGTTTTATTATTTCCGCAACCTGGGAGAACGCGTACTGCTGGGAGGCGCTCGTAACAAGGCTTTCGAGGCCGAAAATACGGATCAGATGACCACCACATCCGAAATACAACAGGAGCTGGAGCGCTTTTTAAATGAAGTCATTTTGCCGGGCAGGAACTATACCATCGATCATCGATGGAGCGGCATCATGGGAATGGGCAGTGAAAAGATGCCGATCATGCAGGCCGTCAACGAACGGGTATTTTGCGCCGTTCGTATGAGTGGAATGGGCGTTGCACTGGCCCCGCTCATAGGAGAAAGAGTAGCAAGGCTGATGACGGGAAAGGATCAATGATGATCTCCCATCGTTGCTCTGATGGCTTCACCAGTCAGCGGCTCGGTAAATACTTTGGCCTTATCGATATAGCCATTGAATACACGTTGTCCTGGAAACTCTTCATTTCGTCCCAGGGTCCACCTGTTCGCCACAGTCAGGTTCACCGGGCCTTCTACTTTCGCTGTCCCTTTCAGCACACCGTCGATGTATATATGCAGGACAGTGCCTTCACAGACGCCGGCAATATGATGCCAGTGCCCAATCCAATCTTCCGGCAGCTTCACCGTACAATCCCCGCGTCCCCACCCGCCGGCAAAAAAAGTAAGCTCCCGATTACCCGACACCTGCAGCACATGATTGTCCCCTTTTGCAAAAATATCCACCAGTCCTTCACCACGTTCCGTCGGGCAGACCCAGGCCATCATCGTCATGGTCGACCCCATCTCATCCAGCGTCCCCGCATTAGACAATTCTATAAAACAATCTTTGCCAAAAAGCGGGCAGCCCTTCCCTACCTGGCTGCCATCATGGCCAAATCCTGAGCTGTCCTTTCCACTCGCCGATAGGTCCAGCAACAACGACTCTTCCGGTCGATCGTACACTTTCATCCGTCCTCCCTCACCGCCCACCCGCACCTCCTGCCATCCGGATGGAAGAACCGGCAGCTCCAACGACATCCCTCTTTGTTCTCCGGGCTGCAGCGTCACTGAGTCTGTTCTCACAACCTTTCCATTCACCGCCACCGGCACGATCGCAGCACGAACTGTCCCACCGGTATTCCGAACGTAGAATCTCGCATCGGCGGCCTTGCCTGCGCTGACCAGCGGTCTGACAAACAATCCCGTTATCTCCTCTTTTACCGGCCCCTCCTTCACCACCTCCAGCTCCTGCTGCCATCCGCTGCCTTCTATCTCCAGACTGGCCTTGCCCAAAGCATATAGCCTGCATTCCATCGAATCGATGACCGTGGCGCCGGACGATACCAGGCAATTTTTGCTGATATACCGCCTACCGTTCACCCTTAATCGTACGATCCGTGTAGCCAGCTTACCACGGTTCGTTACCGACCAGCGCACATGGAACGGCTCGTCAGACATCAACTTCGTCGCGGTGACAGCAATATCCGAAAATGAAAAAGCTGACTTCTCAACGACAGGCGGCACGGCCAGGCTATCCATCTCGAATACTATCTCCCCGCCCTTCGCCACCAGTTCATGCGCCAACATCAAACTTTCATGAGTACGCTCATTTAGCCGTATCCCCCGGACATATTTATTCCGCGGCGATACACCAGGTGCACGCAGCACCAACTCCCGCCCACCAGCCAGATGCACAGTAACCTTTCGAAACAGCGGCGTGCCCACATCATACAGAGGCCTCCCCGGACACACGGGATAAAATCCCAGGGCGCTGAAAACATACCAGCTCGACATGGAACCCAGATCATCATTGCCCGGAAGTCCTCCGGGAGTGCTAGCAAATCGTCGGTCCCGGATGCAGCTCACCCATTCCTGCGTTTTATCCGGACGCCCGGAATAATTAAAAAGATAAGGTATATGAAAGACCGTCTCGTTGTCAAAAAGGATATCCTGGTGCGCCAACGCTGCATCCAGCCGCTCAGTAAATTCTTCCTTCCCTCCCATCAGGTTTACCAGGTCTTCCGGATGCTGCGGCGCAAAATAGGAATACACCCATTTGTCTCCTTCCTTATATCCGCTGTTGCCCCGCTCCCCGTTCCCGGGTAATATGAATAGCTTATTCGGATCGAATAACCGCCTGTAATTATATCCCTGGTCCTTCTTTCCTCCAAACCATGCGATCACCCAGTCGTCATATGCATATTCCACCGTTCTTGTCACCGACTCAGGATAGGTCGGAGGAATATATCCCAGTTGCCGGTAGATCTCTCTGTCATCCTGCAGGTAAGGTGTATCGATCACTCCCTTTCGCATAGCCGCATACGCTTCTATGCTGTCATAGCCCCGGATACCTCTCCCCCACGAATCGGCGATCACTGCCACCGCATGGTTGCCCGTCATCGGGTCCAAAGGAAGGTGTCCTGTCTGCCGGTAGATATCCAGCAGCGATAGCACCATGTCCCGTTGCTGCTGCGGGAACAATAAGCAAAGCAATGGATGCAGGCTCCGGAAAGTATCCCAGGCTGAAAACCCGCCGTATTCACGCTGCCCCGAAGCCTGGTGAATAAGCCCGTCGCGTCCCTTGTACCGGCCGTCCGCATCTGAAATGATCCAGGGCAGCAGCGCTGCATGATACAACGCAGTATAAAAGATCTTTTTTCTGTCTTCTTTCTCGTCATCGACCTCGATGACGCTTAACTGTTTCCTCCAATTGATACGAGTCTTTTCCCGGACGGCATCGAATCCAAGCCCCCCCGTTTCTTTGTTAATATTATCAAGAGCGCCGGCTTCCGACACGGAAGATGCACTTACCCGGATCAGGACCGCACTGGTTCCCGCAGCGAAACTTAGCAGGACACCGTCCTCCACCTCCTGCTCAGCTGAGCTGGCCCGGTCGAATTGCACAACAACTCCGTCCGAGCCGTACAACAGCAGCGGACTGCGCCGTATGATCTTTCCTATGCCACCAATAAAGACCTTCGCCGCAGCGCCCGATGGAAAGCTCATCCGGAATATCCCCACTCTTTCCGAAGCCGTGGCTTCCACAATGGTATTGTCAACAAACCGAACTTTATAGTACCCCGGATCAGCTGCTTCATCAGCATGCCTGAACAATTTACGTTCCCCCATCCCTGTAAGCACAGGCATGACCTTCATCCTTCCCGCAGAACCATTGGGGTAGCCACTCATATGATGCAGACAGCTGAAAAAGAAAATGGTGCTGTCCTGGTAGTCATATCCTCCCGTAGCCCTTGTCTCCGGGGTCAGCTGCATGGCGCCCCAGGGCGCTGCAGCTCCGGGATAAGTGCCTCCTTCATTTCCCCATCGTGTGTATACATCGCTTTTGGCCGTGCCGATAAAAGGATCCACATAAGACAGCAGATCCCGGGACTGTGCACTTTTATATTTAATGATCTCCCTGCTCGCCTCCAGCTCCGATGCAATAGTTACCCCTCCCGGTCCCTTACCATCCTCCTCAAAGATCAGCAATTCATTTCTCCCCTCTTTCATCCAGCATTCAGGGATATAAAGTCCCGGTGCAGGGATCTTTTCAGGGAATCGGCCCAGGTTGTGCCCATTGACCCAGACGGAGCCATGGCCCAGTCCCTGTGTCGAAACTCTCCATATCAAATGGTCGCCGGGAGAATGAACAGGCGCATCGAAGGTCGACCGGTAAAAACGAGGGATCATCGTATCCCTGCCATTAATATCTGCATAGCCAACGCCAGCCGTATCCCCGAAGCCTCCGCACATCCGCCACCCTGTTATTTCCTTCGCTTCGGAAAGATAGTCCAGCTTCACAGGCTGATCGATTCCGCCTTCATTGGAATAGTTCTCTATAAAGATGGTGAGCGTCAGCGGCCTGGTCATCGTATCCAGACCATCCAGCTGCACTTTGAAAGGGATATTCCAACCCTCATGCCTGCTGAGCTGCCGTCCATTGAGATATACCGTGGCATTTTCATCCACGCTGCGAAAGACCAGCTGCCCCTTTGTAATACCCGCCGGCAATTCCGGCAGCACCGTACGGAACCAGCCTGTCCCCTGCTGCTTGGAAAATACATCCTGCCCGATGGTATAGTCTTTCCAGCCCTCCTTTCCATCTTTCGAATATTTCCAGTCTCTTAATGTGTGTCTTAAAGGCCCCCCTTTCACCAGTCTCGCTGCTCCTGTCAGCCCCTTGCTGTCCACATCCGACATATCTCCCATGAAGCCGGCCAGCTTATCACGCCCGTCATGGGCCGTAAAAAGTACAAGGGTATGCATGCCTTTCGAAAGCGTAAGGGGAGCTTCCCCGTCATGAAGATTGATCCGTGTCACCGGCTCACCATCCACGAACACCGTGGCCCGGTCCCCTCCCTCTACCTGCAGCGTATAGCTGCCGTCTTCCTTTATTTCCACCTGGCTGGTATACCAGGCCCAGGGCGTCCCATTGCCATCCGATCCCATTTGCTTTGGGCTGGCGGAAAGCAGCCATTTATCACTGCCTTTCGGAACAGTCATTTTTTTCACCTGCCAGCCGGAGAGCGTAAGTGTTCTGAGCTCCCGGTGTTCCGGCATCTTATCCTTTGTCAGCCACCGCTCTCCGTTGCCATCGAACATCCGCACCGGGAATTCCTGCTTGTCCTGCCAGGCCTGTTCTGCCAAAAATGAAGCCCCCTGCATCTGTCCAACATAGCCGGGGCCAACTATAACACCTTTCCCCACAAACCAGGTCCGGTCCGCCAGCACCTCATTCATAGCAATGATCCGTATCTTTTGCCCGCCCACAGAAAAAACATAGGTAGAAGCGCTATCACCACCCCTGAACAGGTCCTTGAACACAACATTCCCAACCTTCCCCTTGACAGAAAAATACAATTCAGCAGGTGTGCCTTCCCCACCATAGATCACCATCGTGGTAAAGGTCCCCTGCCGGTGGATGCCCAACAATCGTACAGGCCCCCATTCCAATACCACTCCGGGAGCAACGGACACATTGTGAATAACAGGTACGATCTCTCCCGGCCCGATAGTCAATGCCCCCTGGGCTGGCAGCGTAACAGCACCTCCAACGTTTATCTGCATCTTCCGGGCAGCACCGGAAGGGTTATCCGCAAACAACAGGTCGCCCGCGGGGCTATGCCTGGCGGTCACCTTTATCAAACTATCCTTACAAACATCCTTCCATGCATCCGTCGCGTCCTCGCTGTTCTCCAATATATCCGCCATGCTGCGGGCAAACCAGGCGGCTTTTTTAAAGCTGTAATAGATAGGCCGCAGATCGCCTGCCTGTCCAACGGCTGCCCCATAGTCGTATGATGCGGCATCTTCGTCATTGTTGGTATATCCAAAATTGCTGCCTCCATGGGCCATATAATAATTGTACCCGTTACCTCCATGAGCAAGGACCTTCCACGTCCTTCGCGCATATTCCCGGGCATCCTGCTCCGTTGATCCGTAGGCGTTATACCATACGCTCCAGAACTCCGTCGACATCCATGGATTGGGCCTGGCGGGATCATCCAGTCCTGCGGCATCTCCTTTCCCACCGGCAGCAATGCCGCCGTCCCCTGCCGGATCGCTGGCATGATGCAGGCCGCTAAAAAAATAAGGCACTTCCATACCCATCGAAAGTGCCTTACGCTGCAGATGCCGGAAATATCCATCCGGCATATAGGTACCCCACCCCTTGTTATGCTCGTTCTCCAGCTGTACCAGGATCACCGCCCCCCCTCGATGGATTTGCTGACCACATACAATTGGCAATAATTTATCGAAAAACCGATCCACATATCTTTCAAACGCCACGTTGTCCTCCCGCACCCGAACACCCGGCTTGAAACGCAGCCATAAAGGATAGCCGCCATTGTCCCACTCCGCACAATAGTAAGGCCCCACCCGCACAATGGCATAGAGGCCCATGCTTTTCACGAGACGAAGAAAAGCGCCCAGGTCATGATCCCCGCTGAAATCAAATTTTCCTTCCTGCGGCTCATGCCAGTTCCAAAAAGTATAGATCTCGATGCAGTTAAATCCGGCCCGTTGCAGTCGCAATAACCTGTCCTGCCATAGCTCGTGAGGAATGCGCGCATATTCCAGTCCCGCCGAGACAAGAAAGGTCCGCCGGCCATTTACTAAAAAACCCTTACTATCCATATCAATATAGGGCTTCGCTGGAGCAGCAGCCGGAAAAATATGGTCATTGGTAGCCACCGGCTCCTGCATGGCCGCGAAATATTTCTTATACACCGCAGTAGCCACCCGCACCGCATCTCCCTTCACCTCGTCGTCATAAGCATCATGATTGTTCACCCATTTCCATTCCCAGTCCTTCACTTCCTTATCGAATGCTTTAAGGTCCGGCTCCTGCCCACCAGCCAGGGCCTTCTCCATCCGCCGGAAGAACATTTCCCATCTTGGCTTATAATAGCCGCTGATCAGTCCGCTCCACTGCCGGCAGGAATATTCACGCAGCCCGCTCTCCTTATCACCCCACAACGTAACGAGATCACGGGCATTTTTCTCATAAAGATCGGCCTCGTCAGGCGTGACGCCGCAAGCCCTCGCTTCCCGGATCCATTTGCCCAACAGAAAGTCCCGGCGTGTCGCCAGCACCCGGTCCATATCGTCCATCAAAGCCAGGAACTGCCGGCTGTTGCGGCGAAAAGCCGCCGTATCCTTCTCTTTCCACGCAGCGGCAAAACGCTGCTGCAATACGGAAGCATAGTTGGCCAGCACCTGCCGGGTGATATCCACCAGGTCATACCGGTAGCCGTCACTGCCCTGCAGCCTGGGCGCCGCCTGGACAAATATCTTCCAGGCCCGTTGCAGCACTGCCGGATCATAGCTTAAATGCGTATTCACCCGCTCGACCGCCGGCTCCAGTGTAGGCCGCGCCTGTATGATGGATTCCATGCCGCCTTCCGTCAATCCGCCACTATAAACACTGCCCTCCAATAGATCCCAGGCCGTATCCACCGCTTTATCGCTTACCCCATACCGCTGTAAAGCATAATCTCGCAGCCAGCCCTTCAGGTCCACCGGCCCATCCTGCCACACGTTTTCCAGCATCAGCTGGTACAATGCAGGATTCTGCTCGATGCCTTCCGGCGTAAGGCCGATGCCTGTCATCCTGCCCGCAGCAGGATCGTGCAGGGCCTTCGATGGATCCCCGGCAGCATGCTTCATCCTTCCCCACAGACTGATGTTCCCGCCGAAATTATGCAGCATGTTCCATATCCAGGGCTTGCCATAATAGGCTTCCGTCCTGTTCCATACAGGGTGACTCTCGCTATAAAGATCCAGCATGATCATATGATCGTCCGGCACAGCTTTCAGCAGCGCCTGTATCTGGGTAGGCTTCCAGTATGCCGCATTGTAATGGAACATCCATCCCTGCATCACCCAAACGGCCTTCGGGTCCGCCTCCGCCATGGAAGCATATACTTTCCGGCTCATCCCATCCAGGTACATGGAATCGCTGGTAGGAGGCACATTTTCATTGAATGTATCGGCTGAATAAAAATGGTCGGTACCGAATGCCCGCGTCTGCGCCTCGATAAATTTCTTACCGATGGTTTCGAACATTGGGTCCGAAGGATCGAGTATATACACATCGTCGAAGCCGGCATCCCAATTCGTCTTCTTTACTTTGGCCGCGGGGAACCGGTCTTTGAATGAAGGAGGCACGTGTCCCGTAAACGCAGGGAGCACCGGCTTCATCCCAAACGCCCGTTCAGCCTGTAATATCTTTTTCTGCAGAGCGGCATGGCTATCTTTCCAATGCGCAGGCAAAGGACCGCCCCAGGCATCGATATTCCCCATCCACAGCCAGGAAAAATAAGCAGGCCCGCTGAAAAACCTGTCCAGCTCCTGGTCCCGGAATCCCATCTCCCGGTAGACTTCCTGCCAGATGGCCTCCTCGCCCGTAAGGGCCAACGGCATATTGATCCCGTTCAGCGCCATCCAGTCGATCTCCCGTTGCCAGCGGTCCCAGTCCCACCATGCGATGGAATATTGAAAAGTACAATAATTGAGATAGTAACGATATTGATAAGGCGTGCTGCGATGTACTTTCTTCCGAACTGAAGGCAACACTCCTGGCAGCGGCGCCGGCGCCCCATTCCAGGTGATCAGGTGATGACAATAGTTCTTCAGATAGTAGTTGAGCGCGGAAGCCACACTGAGACCATTGCTGCCGCGCAGCACGATCCTGGTCCCCTGCCCTTCCAGCTCAAAAACATCCTTGCCTCCTTCCTGCGCTAGATACTCCACTTCAAACTGCGCAGCCTTATCCTTCACTATCCGACGTAAGAATGCCCCCAGCGACGTTTTATCCAATTGAGCATATGCCATCCCGCCGGACAAGACCAGCAGCACACAAAAGATATATTTCATCTTGCAATTTACCTACTTATAATTTGGATTTTGCGTTATCACTCCCTTACTTTCATCAATGACCACCTGGGGAATAGGCCAGTAATAGTTCTTCGGCCGTGTAAATGTACGCGCTGGCAATGCCACTGCATGGTTGAATGGCTGCAAGGTTGACGCGTACTTGGGCTTGCCGACGATAGTGTCGAGATTCACCACACCCGCCTTGTCCCAACGCACCAGGTCCTGGAAGCGTGTATTCTCTCCACCCAGTTCCACGCGGCGCTCGTGTATGAGGTCGTTGATGGTGGCGCCCGTAATCGCCGTAAGCCCGGCACGTTCGCGGACGGCCTTGATCTCCGCATCCCCCGCGCCTGCTCCGCTGGTCCGGATCTTCGCTTCCGCCACCAGCAGGTAAACATCGGCGGTTCTGAGCAGGGGCTGCTTCAGGTCTCCATCCAGGTTGCCGGACCCATCCGGGTTATAGGCAGTATACTTCCGCAGGCAGTAGCCGGTGGTGGGAGAATTGCTGGGCAACATCCTGCCGGTAGACTGTCCCGCCTTACCTGTGAACATCTGGTAAGCATCCGAGGGAGCTATTTCGATCATGGTCGTCTGGTTCGGAATGCTGTCTCCCACAGCCAGGATGGTCGTCCGCTTGCGGACGCTGTCACCCGCTTCGAACTGGGAAACAAAATTCTCCGTCGGGTGATGGAACCCCCATCCATTCCACGCACGGGGCGTAAAATAGATATTGATAGGAGAATTGTTGTAGTTGTTCTTATTCCATACGGCAAAAAGGATCTCTGTATTACTCTCCTGGCTGCCCAGAGTAAAATTGTCCGTATATTTCGAGGCGAGCGCATAATTGGCATTGCTGGTCACCATCGTTCCATACGTGATCGCCTTGTCCAGTTTTTCCCAGGCCATATACAGCTTGGTCAGCAATCCCCAGGCCGAACCTTTTGTCACCCTGCCCTTATCGCTGGCCCCATAGCTTTCAGGCAACAGGTCGGCGGCTTTCAGCAGGTCCGATTCAATTTGTGTACGCACGGAATCCACTGTCGACTTAGGTATGTTATAGTTCCCGTCCAGCACATTCGCTTCCAGGATCAACGGCACTTCCCCGAAGATCTGGTTCAGCACCCAATAACCATGGGCCCGGAGAAAATACGCCTCACCCATGCTGCGGCTGCGGATCTCGTCGCTTAACACCGGCACTTTGGGTACGTAGATGATGGCATTATTGGCGCGAGCGATCTGCTCGTATGACCAGCTCCAGGTAGGATGCAGCTGGTACGCCGTTGCATCCGCCGTAAACCGCTCGATGGCCCACATGTCCGGGTGATCCCCATCTATAGCTATGTCATCGGACGCATCGTCAAAGGCATACAGGTTGTGCCCCACGCCCTCTTCCTGGGTCAGGACATTGTAGATCCCGTTGATCCCCGCGATCACATCGCTTTCATTACGCCAGTAAGTAGCCGTGGTATATGTACCCACCGGCTTTATGTTCAAAGAAGTTTTTACACAGCCGGCAAACAGCAGGCCGAGGGCCATACTGCCCGTTATTATTTTGCTATATGTTGCTTTATGTAAGTTCATTTGATTAAAAGTTAAAGGTTGCACCGATGGTGAAATTCCTTGCAGGCGGGTATTGGGCTACGTCCACGCCTCTTTGCTTGTTGCCGTCCGTATAGCCCAGCTCAGGTGTATATCCCCTGTACCCGGTGATCATCAGCAGATTGTAGGAGCTGACATAGATCCGGGACTCGGGCAGCTGCCAGCCGCCTACCAGGGTCCTGGGCAGCGTATAGCCCAGTGTCAGCGTCTTCAGGCTTACATAATTGCCGCTCTCAACCCAGAGGTCGGAGCTCCGGTTGTTGACATTCAGGTTAGCCTTGCTGAGACGGGGTATGCTATTGCTGGTATTCGCACCATGCCACCTGTTCACGGCTTCAGCATACATGTTGAAGAACTGGGTGCCATCGAGACCCGTCATCCGGTCGGCATTGTACAGCTTACTGCCTAGCTGCCCGGTGAAATTCCAGCTAAGATCGAAACCTTTAAAACCCAGGCTGCCGTGGAACCCGAAAGTGAACCGGGGATTAGGATCGCCCAGCTTTACACGGTCCTTGTCATCGATGATGCCGTCACCATTGATATCAACGAATCTCACATCGCCCGGTTTAATATTCGTCTTGTTCGGATCATTGGCGATATACGCATCCTTGTCTATATCCGACTGGTCCTGGTACAGCCCGGCCGTCCTGAATCCATAATAGGACGCGATGGGCTGCCCTTCATACGTCCTGGACGTTTCCAGGGATTGACGTCCATAGAACACCGACCCGATATAGGTGTCTTTTGAGCCGTAAAGATGGGTGACCTTATTGCTCAGCAAAGCTGCGTTGATACCCAGCGAGTAGCTCAGCTTGCCGGCTGTACTTTGATAGGTCAGGTCCAGCTCCACACCATGGTTGTTCAGCGTTCCCTGGTTCTGATCGGGCACCGTCACATTTCCGTAGATGCTGGGCGCAGCGCCATACGTCTCCACGAGGGATACAGGCACCAGCATATCCTTGGTGTTCTTATTAAAATAGGTGAGGGTTCCCGTTAGATGATTCCTCAGAAGCCCGAACTCAAGCGAGATATTGGCCATCTCCGCCCTTTCCCAGGTAATGTTCGGGTTGGAAAGACCGACGATATAAGAGGCATTCACCACCTGGGCAGGATCGCCGAAATTATATTGATTGGTGGCCGACAGATTGCCTAAGAACTGGAAGTCGTTCACATTCTGGTTACCCAGCTGTCCCCAGCCGCCCGTGAGCTTGAGGCTGTTGATAAAAGCGACATTGTTCTTGAAGAAATTTTCATCGGAAACCCTCCATCCCAGTGAGAAGGCCGGAAAATAGCCCCACTGATGGCCGGGAGGAAACTTACCGGAACCATCCGCACGCATCGTCGCCGTCGCCAGGTATTTTCCCTTATAGGCATAATTACCACGGACAAAATAGGAAATAAGCACCGTCGGATTTAAATTGTATCCATTGGCCCCGCTGTTATTTCCCCCGGAGAACTGGTTGCTGCCGCTGCCATTGTCCAGGATCAGCTGATTGGGATCCGTATCTGAAAAACCAGTCCTTTGCGCGTAATACGAGCTTCCCTTGGATGTTTGTCCTGAATAGCCGCCCGTAAGGGTCAGCGAATGATCTTTACCGAACTGCCCGTTGTAGGTGAGGTAGATCTCGTTCAGCAGGGATGAATATTCAGTATGACTTTGTTTCAGGCTGGCCAGCTGGTTCACCCGGGTCTGGTCCGGCGTAGCAGGATAGAATTCGTACTTTTCCTGCAGTTCCTGGTCATAGCCCAGGTTGCCCCTGATCTTGAGCCCTTTCAACAGCTCGATCTCGATATAGGCATTCGCCAGCAGGTTGTTGTTCGTGGTATGGATGTCGTTGGTCGTGGCGGTGAACACCGGGTTATTGATGTCTCCAAATTCCGACTTGCCTTTTGAAGATCCCCATTTGTCCGTGGAATCCACAAACACAGGTATGGCTGGATTGAAACGCAAGGCGCTCCAAACCAGGCCTGTCTGGGTAGAACGTGTTTCCGGGGATGCCCCGCTACGCTTACTGTACAGGAAATTCTCCCCCACCTTGATCCTGCTGCCCAGTCGATGTTCCGAATTGATCCGGGCGCTGTATCGCTTAAAATAGGAATTGATGATCAATCCCTTTTCATCGTAATAGTTACCGGAAAAACTGTAATTGGAAGTAGCATTGCCACCCCGGATAGCCAGGTCGGCATTGTTGACCTTGCCGGTGCCGAACAGGGCCCGCTGCCAATCCGTACGTTGCACCGCATTGGCCGGATCCTGCCAGAACTCCACATTGGGGCCCGTGGTCGTTCCGTCATTTGCGTAGGCCTCCAGCTTCAATGGAGCCAGCTGAGCGGCCGTCGCCAGCTTCAAATACTTTGCCACATGGCTTACGCCGGTGTAGCCATTGGCGCTGATCTTCATCGCGTCGCCGAAACTTCCCCGCTTGGTAGTAATGAGCACAACTCCATTGGCGGCCCGGGTACCATAAATGGCCGAAGAAGAAGCGTCTTTCAATATTTCTATAGAAGCAATATCATTCGGATTCACATCATTCATCGTCCCGGCAGGCACGCCATCGATGACTACCAGCGGATCGGAATTGTTCAGCGTTCCCGTTCCCCGGATCCTGATGGCAGGCTCGCTGCCGGGTGCACCGTCCGCACGGATAATATCTACGCCGGATGCACGTCCCTGCAGCGCGGCAGAAGGATTGCTCACGGGAATATTTTTCAGGTCATCTCCCTTCACCGTACTGATCGTACCCGTAACATCGCGCTTCCGCTGGCTGCCATAACCCACGACCACCACTTCATTCAGGCCTGCCGCATTCGGCTGCAAAGCTATCTCCAGGGATTTCTGCCCCTTGACAGATACCGTCTGCGCCTTATATCCTACATAGCTGATCTCCAAAGTGGCATCTTCCGGCGCATCGATGGTGAACTCGCCCTTTTCATTGGTCGTCACCGTCCTGTTGGCGCCCTGCACCTTCACCGTAACGCCACTCAACGGCTTACCCGTCTCGTCCACAACCCGGCCTTTCACCTCGGCAAAAACCACGGCTGCCGTGTTGTCGCTGCCGGCCGGCGAGATGATCACCAGGTTCTTATCGGTAATAGTATAATTGAATTTGGAGCCCAACAGGATATTGAGCACATCCGGCAGACTGGCCTTGTTCACCTTGATATCAACCTTGCCCAGCTGACTCAAAAGCCCATTGTTGTAAAAAAACCGGTAGGAACTCTCTTTCTGTATCGCGGTCAGTATCTTACTGACCTCCACCTTTTTGTAATTCAGGCTGATCTCTCCCTGGGAATAGCTGGCTGCGGATACCTGCAGGCAGGTAATAAGCATAATGGCAAAACTAACCTTCATAAGCAGGAGAAATTTTAACAATGGCAAGGGCAAGCCAAAAGCCCCCGCCGTTTTGGATTTCTTCATATATTTGTTTTGGTTGATTAATTAAAGGAGTACAACAGTTTGACGGCTATGTACTCCATGATTTCTCGTCCGGAGAAGAGTTTGCGCTCTTCTCCTTTTTTATGTATTCATGTTTTATTGTATATTAGTTATGCGTTTTAATTTTTTGATAGGTAGATCGCCTTCCCATCCAGCCTGTATTTGAATCCTGTAGTCATTTTCAGGATTTGCAGCACCTCGCCGATACTCTCTTTTTCAAATACGCCGCTGATATGTTCCTGCTTCAGGCGCTCGTCGCCAAAATGGATGCTGACATCGTATTTCCTTTCCAGCAGCTGTGCCACCGTTTCAAAGGATTCATCATTGATCACCAGCTTATTATTTACCCATGCCGTCTCGACAAAACCGTTCCCGGTGCTTTGAGGCAGCAGCTGCACCTGGTAGCGTAGCGCGTTATAAGCTTTTTGCGCCTCCGGAGCCTCCGTTCCTGTTTCCTTCTTTTCCCGGACGCCTTCCGTCTCATTGACAATAGTAAGCTTCTCATGGGGTGACAGCAGTATCGGCTTTTCGGGCTCGTTATCCATCGTTACCTGCACCTTTCCGGTGATCAGGGTGGTTTCGATATCTTTATCGCCGGTGTAGGCTTTCAAATTGAAGCTGGTGCCCAGCACCCCTACTGTGATCTTCCCCGCATGCACGCTGAAGGGCGCTTTGCTCACTTTGGCCACTTCAAAATAGGCTTCCCCCTCCAGTTTTACTTCTCTCCTGTCGCCCGAAAAGACATTTGGATAGGTTAGTTTACTGCCTGCATTCAACCAAACCTTGGTGCCGTCGGACAACACCAGCTTCCTGGTAGCGCCAAATCCGGCATAAGACACAAGAGATGAAGGAGCTTCAGCTTGCAGCTGAGCCGAAGACTTTTTGTAATACAGGAGGGCGCCGGTCACAAGGACCACAAGGAATACAGCCGCCGCCACCCAACGCACCCCTCCGTTCAGGCGCCTGAGCAATCCGGTGCCGGTCTGCCCTTCGTTTAGTTTCCCGGCCAGGTCCTGCCAGCCATGAGCTACCAGCTCTTCTTTGGGAGTCATCAGCTCCAGATGATCCTGGTTTCCCTTCAGGGCATGCACTACTTCGTGAAAATAAGCGTAGGACGGATGGGCCCCCAGCAGCCTGGCAAGCTCTTCCAACTCTTCCGGGCTCGCCCCTTGGGCCGCCTTTTTGGCCATTAATTCTATGATTCTTGAATTTTCCATGCTTTGCACCGTTGATAAGGACACCATCTTCTTAAAAAAATCCTAAAAGAAAAGAATATTTTTTTTAATGCCGCCTCACTTTTAAGTGATACTCCTGCAGGGAAGGCCGAAGGTCCTGCTCAAGCTTTTTAAGCGCGATGGCCAGCTGGGCATTCACCGTCTTATAGGACAGTCGCAGAATGGCGGCCACTTCATTGCCGCTGAGGCCATCCTCTTTCACCAGCTTGAAGATTAACTTGCATTTGGGCGGCAGCTGATTGACAGAATGTTCGATGGTTTTGCGCAGCTCGTCGGTGATCATCACCTGTTCGGGGTCCGGACTGAGATAAAAATGAGAGACGGTCAGGTTGTCAATTTCCGGTTGTTTGCGACGGATGTCCTTGCGGATATAATTGGCTGCCGTATTCTTGACGGCAACATATAGGTATACATTCAGGTTGTCGATCTTATCCAGCGCATTCCTTTTCTGCCACAACCGTAAAAAAACATCATTTACGATCTCTTCAGCCAGCTCCTTGTTCCGCACAAAGGCAAAAGCAAACTGGAATAATTTAAATACGTTCTCCTTATAAAACTCCTGGAAAGCAGTTTCATCGTTATCGTATTGTATGCGATGAAGTAAGGATGGCATATATTAATATCTGTACATTATTGCTTCGTTTCCTTGAGGACCTGTAAAGGCCCATTATTCGCAGCCGCGACGATCACTGAACCTTTGCGGCCATTCACCCGGACCAGAGCCCGCACATCCCCCCGGATACAAAGGCCCGAACTGGCATACGGCACAGGAGTAAAGTCCCCTTTTCCATCTCCTTTCAGCACCAGCCCTATCCCCGCATCCAGGGGCCCCATCTGGGCACGAAAAGGATAGAAATCTCCGGCGATGATCAGGCCCGGATCTTTGCTGCCTTCAATAGTTGAAGGCAGCATACCATTCACGATGGTCATTTGCGCATACGCGGGTAAAGGATGGACCTGCCACGTTCGCCCCTTTCCCCGGATCAGGCAGACAGACTGCAGCATTTCTATCCCTACTTTATGAGCAGCAGCCAATTCTGCGGTACTGAACAGATCCTCCAGCTGCGCATCGGCATAGCTGGCATAACGGGCGATCTTCTTCTGCAGCGAAGGTATCTGCTCCAGGATCTCGTCCCTGGAAAAATAAGGATATTCCTTACCTTGGTTATAAAGGCACAACACCGGATCGAGCAAGCCATCCCCGTTGAAATCACTGTAACAAATGCTCAAAGGGGTTTTGGGTCCGGCTTTGAAAAAAGTATTTAATCCGAGGTTGCCGATCACCAGGTCAGTATCCCCGTCCCCGTTGATATCGGCGGCCAGCAGGCGGCTCCACCATCCCCTGGTGCCGCTGAGCCCATAGGCCGCGGTCTTATCGGTAAGTCTTCCCTTTTCATTTTCAAAAATGGTCACCGGCATGAACTGACCTGCAACCACCAGGTCAGGCCAGCCATCCTTATTAAGGTCCAGCCAGGCTGCATCGGTCACCATCCCCGGATGTGCAAGTACGCTATCGCCCTGCATGCCATCCCGCTCGAAACGAATATGCCCCGGACTGCTGACATTCTTCCATATCCAGCTTTCCGGTGGAATAGGGAACTCACCGGGACTCAGCCTTCCTCCCACAAACAGGTCCGGTAACCCATCCCTGTTGACATCGGCAGCCCGGACACACCCGCCGCTAACCGTTTCCGGAGGCAGCGCATCCTTCAGCTCTTTGAAATGTCCATGGCCGTCATTCTCAAAGATCCGGTCCTGGTAATGCTTATTTTGTTTTGGATGATCTGCTCCACCGCTGACAAGATAGAGGTCGGCATCTCCGTCCCCATCTGCATCGAAGAATAAGGCGTCCGCATTAGTAAAACCCTTGTCCAGATTCCATGGCTGGTCAGCAGCTGCCATAAATTTCCCCTCTCCTGTCTGCAGGTACAGCCGGCTGTCAAAACCTGCCGATCCACCGATGAAAAGATCTTCCAGGCCATCTCCGTTCACATCTCCTTTCGCCAGACTGGGCCCAATCCTGGATACCTGGTAAGGCAGCAAAGGTGTGATCTTGAAATCCACCGCCGCTGATTGCTGATGGACATAGTCTAGGCCGGAACTGGCCGTTATGTCTGCATATTTTGTCCCCTTCGTTCCTTCTTTTTTCTTATCCTCCTCTGCCACCGCGCTCCGTTCGTCCACCTTCAACAATGTATCTCCTCTGACATTTTCCATGCTTGTCACCTTACCACCTGGCCATTCCACCCTTAGCAGACTGATCAGGCTGTCCCGTCCCAATCCGATATGCATGACAGGGTCCACGGAAGATTGAAAGCCGCGGCTCGTATACTGTTCCTGCCATTGCTCGCCGCTCGCCGTCCTCACATACACTTTCGCGCCGATGCCCCCTGTATTTTTCCTGTCACCAGCCAGTTTGAGCCGCACATAATGCGAGGCGGCATGATTGGCCGTCACCTGGTTATTTCTGTACAACGTAGCCTGGTCATTCACGTTATTGATCACAAGGTCGAGATCTCCGTCATTATCCAGGTCCGCATACACAGCGCCATTACTGACAGATCGATGCGTCAGACCCCATTCGGCGGTCTTGTTGGAAAAGCTTAGGTCACGGTTATTCCTGAACAGGTAATTATTCAACCTGGTCGTTGGCATGTCCTTCACCAGCTCCCACATCTCCTCCTTATCCGCCTTCTGGCCCACATAGTTACTTGAATAGCCGGATGTATATTTTACAAAATCCAGGTTGGTCATATCCCGCAGTATTCCATTGGAAATAAAAAGGTCCTTCCACCCGTCATTGTCAAAGTCGGCAAGCAGGGGTGCCCAGCTCCAGTCGGTGGATGAAATGCCGGCCATCTGGCCTATCTCGCTGAAGATGGGCGCACCGGACGTGTCCATGCCATTATTCAGCTGAAGGGTGTTGCGCATCAGCTGACGATGGAAACCCTGCCGGTCACGCATCGTATATTTGTCGTAATTATTCCCTCCACGTAACAGCTTCTGACGGTGGTTGTCTTCCGGAAGCATGTCCAGCACAAAAATATCCGTCAGTCCATCGTTGTTATAGTCTGCAATATCAACACCCATGGCAAATTCAGAGATATGGCCGGCCGCCGTCCTCAATACTTCCCGGAAATGCCCATGATGGTCGTTGAGGTAAAGAAAGTCCCTCTCATCATAATCGTTCGTAACATAGATATCCGCCCATCCGTCATTATTGATATCACTGATAGCAACGCCAAGTCCGAAATTAAGACCGCTGCCATCGATATGGGCGGAGTCGCTGACATCGGTAAAAACGCCTCCGTCATTACGGTACAGGCGATTGCCGAATTTCAGGTTACGGGTCGCTCTTAACCTGTCCGTATTGAAGTCGGGATTGAAGAACATATCTCCATGATTCACCATGAAGAGATCCAGGTCTCCGTCATTGTCCATATCAAAGAATGACACCGTTGTCGTGAAAGTACCTGGCGCATCCAACCCGTATTTTTTGGCGCTCTCCGTAAAATGTGGAACGCCGTCCTTTATACCATCATTGATATAGAGCTCTTTGACACGGTCCGCATCGCTGCCCGGGCCCGAATAGCTGACGAAGATATCCAGTAAGCCATCACCGTTGACATCCGCCATCACTACCCCCGTTCTCCAGCGTGTCCGGCTGCTGAACCCCACCCGCGTCGACACATCTTCGAACTGTAACCCTCCCTTGTTCAGGTACAGCCGGAGAGGGGTCATATTGCCGGAAAAAACCAGGTCGGCCAGACCGTCATTGTTCAGATCACCGGCCGCCGCCCCTCCCCCATTATACAGGTACTCGTAAGTAAGGATATTGTAATCCTTGTCTTCCGTGATCGTATTGCTGAAATCGATATGAGATTGGGTTGCCGGCACTTCGGTGAATAGCGTCGAAGGCAGATTCGCCTTATTTTCCCCGCAGGCGGTAAAAAAGGACGCAATAGTCATGAATGCCAATATCCATGATGCCGTACGTATATGATCCGCTGAAATGCTCAAGAGTCGGGGCCTGTTAAATAGTTATATTGATATCACTCAATAGAACATGCTGAATTTTGGTATGGTAAGATAAGGCCGCGCTCAAATATAGGGAAAATTACATATCCGACAGTTTACATTTTTATAAGCTTGGTTGGCTTTTTATCCGCTGCTCCTTTAACCACGACGAAATATAAGCCGGCGGACAGAGAAGAAACATCCAGTTGGAAGGCGCCGCCGCGCATCCGCGTCGTCAATACCCGCGCACCTGTCTGGTTGTAGACTTCCAGTTCCCCTCCTGCCGGGAGGCTTTCGGAGGACGACACTTGCACGGTGTTGAAGGCCGGGTTGGGGTATAATTGTATTTTTATTCCATTGTTCGCAACAACCTCTTCGGCTGGCGCATCATCCAGGGGTGTTCCCGGCGCGATACCTTTCGACGAAAGAAGCGCATACCTGAACCCTCCTTCTGCAAACAAGCTTCTCATCCTGTCCCGCTGACCAAAAGTGAAAAGATGCATGCCCACGTCATCCGTAAAATCCATAAAGTCCATATACAGGTTGCCGTAAGGAGTATTCCCGCAGGAAAACACCATACCGCTGGGATTGCCCCGTGTGGCCGCTCCCTGCTGAGGTGTATCATCCACGTCGTCATTTCCGCAGGATGCATCGCCCCAGATATGAATGAGGTTCAGCCAGTGGCCGATCTCATGCGTTGCAGTCCTGCCAAGGTTAAAAGGCGCCGCAGCCGTTCCCATGGTGCCAAAAGCCGTAAAGTCGATGGCCACACCATCTTTTTGCTTTTCGCAGCCCGGCGCGCTGGCATATCCCAGGACGCCTTCCGTGAAATGGCCTACCCAGATATTCAAATAACGATCCCTGTCCCAGGCATCGTCTCCTCCTTTTGCCGTGAACTTGATCGCATCATCATAAGAGAAATACTGTTTGTTGGTCTGCCGCCGTACAATACCTGTCGTGCGCTTGCCATTGGTGTCCAGATTAGCCAGTACAAAACGGATACTACAGTTCGCAGCCAGTCCGCTGTAATAAGCCGGGACCTTCGAAGTATCCGCGTTGAGCTTGCGATAATCCCTGTTCAGCACGGCGATCTGCGACTGTATCTGCGCATCACTGATATTCTGGGAGGAATTGTTGTAGACAATATGTACGATGACGGGGATGTTGATAGTGGTAAGCGGTTGACCAGCGTGGCCGCCGCCGTTGACAACGACTGTAGGGCGTTTCACCTGCTTTTGCGTAAAGCTTTCGATCTCCTGGAATTTTACAGCCAGTCCGGGACTGCTCAGCAGTGTGGCTTGCTTATATTCGACAGAGCGGCATGGCTCCTGTGCAAGGGCGGGCAATCTCAGCAGCAACCAAAAAATTACCGATAAACGTAAAAAATGTCTCATGGTACCTTCTTTTTCAGAGGGTCGTCCAGAGAATATTGGCAATTAGATCAATAAATAATGTAAAGGTTGATCAGGGAGGATATTTCTACGATTGAATCAGGTTGAATAACACCCGGTGATGAGGTTTTTAGCAGAGTCGATTGCGCAGGGGGATGATATTCAGACGATAAGCTGCTGTAAAACAATACTTTTTTTTCCATAAATGCAAATTTTTAAGACAAAATATACAGTCCGGGAGCTGCCGGGCCTTAAATTTGCCCTTTAGCAGCAGACATTATGAACAAATCGCTTCAACTCCTTTTACTCCTTGGCCTTTTTGCATCCTGCACTAACTCCTCCAAGCCGGATACGCCTGCCGGAAACCCGGTGGACAATGCGCCCCCCGCTATCAACTACAGTGTTGTAAGGACACTTCCCCATGATACTTCCTCCTTTACGGAAGGATTCCTCTTTCATGATGGAGACCTCTATGAAAGCACCGGGACGGAACCCAGTATGCCGGAAAGCAGAAGGTCCATGTTCGGTGTGGTTGACCCAAAAACGGGGAAGATCAATAAAAAGGCGGAGCTGGACAGGAATAAATTTTTCGGAGAAGGCATCGCTTTTTTGAAAGACAAGGTATACCAGCTGACCTGGCAGACCAGGGTCGGCTTCATCTACGATGCAAAGTCCTTTAAGCCTTTAGGACAATTTCCCATTCCCGTCAAAGAAGGCTGGGGAATGACCACCGATGGTACTGACCTCATCATGAGCGACGGCACCAGCAACATCAGCTATGTCGATCCTGTCACCTTCCGGCTGAAAAAAGTGGTCGGAGTGACGGATAACAACGGACCGGTGACCAATATCAATGAATTGGAGCTGATCAATGGCTTTATCTACGCCAATCAATGGCAAACCAACTACATCCTGAAGATCGACCCTGCCAGCGGAAAAGTAGTGGGAAGACTTGACCTGGACGGCTTGTTCAGCACTGAGCGCAATAAGTACGCTGCTTCCGATACGATGAACGGCATTGCATATGACTCCACGAACGGTAAAGTATATATCACTGGTAAACTATGGCCGGATATCTATGAGATAAAATTCAGCTTTTAAAGCCTACTTCCCTATCACATAGATCAGGCTGCTGCACCTGGATTTATCTACAAAAGCTCTCAGGTTGGAAATAAAGCCAGTTAAGAAGGCCTTCACCAGGTTACCCTTTCCATTCCGGTATTTCTCACTTAGCAGGCTGATGTAATAGCCGTCGAACCACATGGGCCGGATGGCCTGCAGTTGCAAATCATGCTTTGCCAGCAGATCCTCCATGGCGGCAGGAGAAAAATGATACAGATGGCGCGGCACATCATAGGCAGCCCATGTGCCTTTGTATACGGCGGCATCATAACTCGTATAATTGGGGACAGCTATGAAGATCCGCCCCTCCTTTTTCAGCAGCCTGGCCAATTGCCCTATGTAAGCATGAAGATCATGCACGTGCTCCAGCACATGCCAAAGTGTGATCGCATCGTAGCTTTCAGGCGCCAATGAATAAAAATCCGACATGGGCAGCAGCAAGGTCCGGTTTTGAGAAGAAGCTATATTACGGGCTGTTTCGTCAGGCTCAAGCCCCGTCACCTCCCATCCATTTTCCGCCATATGCGCGACAAAGGAACCGGCGCCGGCGCCGAGATCCAGCATCTTGCCGCGCTTGAGCCGGGTGGCTGAAGACAGCAGTCGGCGCTTACCCGAAAGGGTTTGCTTTCGTACGATATGATAAAGGTTGTTTATCAACCCTTTCCGGGTGTTGGTATGTGAGATATAATCCTCGCTTTTATAATAGGGCCCGATCGTATCCGCATCCGGCACATCCTGGGTAAATCGCAGACTGCAGTTGCCGCATTCCCAGATGGCAAAATCCCTTTGCGAGACCGTATAGTCCCTGGCGGTCAACACTGCTTTTATTTCGGCTGAATTACAGGAAGGGCAAGCTTGGTAATGTATCTGTATCTCTTGTTGCATGCGATGTTCTGCACTATTTTGGGTGTATTCAAAGGGGAATGATCAGGGAATTTTGGTTGCCGATGGACCAGCCGTTGTTATAAAAATGCCAGCCAAGGGCTATCAGGGCCAGGATGGCCAGCACCAGGGCTGCGACCCACCATAACTTCCGTTTCTTATCGGCTTCCTCTTCGTCCAGCAGCCATTCATTCATCTCCACATTCGTCCTCTCCTGGTCACCGACCAGTAAAGTATGCTGTGCATTCTGACGGTTGACACGCAGGGCGGGAGTCGGGGTCAGGAACAGGCCGTTGGTAGGGGCCGGCTCGAATATAACATGCCCCCCTTCATCTTTTTTGAGAATGCCTACTCCCTCCCAGTCCACACTTTCTTCCGACCGGATCCGGTTGCGAAGTTCCAGGGAGAATTCATTATACCATTTGATAGCCTCGTAGTCAAGCACATTTTTCTGGGAAGCGATATAGGAAAAAAACTCCCGGTCGGGCGAATCGAAATACTTATCAAACCGGAACTGGTATAAAGGAGGCAGGATGACACGGTCGGCCACATCCACGCTGGCGGAAAAGGTCTCCAGGTAGATAGTCCCCAGCCCTGGAATGCTGATACTTCTATGCTGGAATAAATAGGCATTCAATACCTGGAACATGGGACCTCCTTTTGTGGCTGCGAATCTACGCAAAAAGGGCTTATTTGAGCCTATTTGCCGCTGAAAGAAAATACGATGCCTCCCAGGATATTAAACCCGTACACCGGGTATTGGTGCCACCTTTCGTATTTCTTATTAAAAAGATTATTCATCTGTACCCACAGGTTCAGCTGGCGGGTGATCCGGAACTCGACGCCTGCATTCAGGTCGAAAGCCCCATCCCCTTTAAAGTCTTCGCCGCTGGTGGCCCGGTACTTGGCGCCATCAAAGGCAAATAAGTCCACTTTTGCCCAGAAGTCCTTGAATGCCTGCCATTTCAGGTTGGCATTCAATTCCAGGGGAAGAAGCCCCCAGGCCTTGGGCTCTGTATGTAGTTTGTGGAATTGCGTATAGTTCAGGCTGGCTGTAGCGCTGAATTGTTCCCCTTGTATATAGCTCAATTCCCCATGCACCTGCAGGGTTTCCAGCGAGGATTCATACAGGACATCAAACTGCTTTCCGCCGCTGCCGCTGGCAGCCAGCGTATCGTTTACGAACAGCGGCATGTTCTTGAACGTATTGAACCCAAGCTTGGCAGCATAGCTGAAATGCTTGTCCAATGATCCTTTAAAGCCGGCATAGCGTTCCGTCGCCCTCGTGTTCAGCAGAAGACCGGGTTGAGCCAGCCAGGGGTTGATGGACTCATAACGTTGGTATGAACCTTTATCATAGTAGCCGATCCAGCCCAGCTGGATGCCGAAACGCTGGTCCGTGGTCGAGATATCCGCAATGAAATTGGGCAGCAGGTTGAATTTCTTATTATCCCAGGAGGGTACGACTGAAGCCTGCAGGTATAGGTTTGGCGTCTTGACGAGGAAGGCCGGCGTTACCAGGAATACATTGTTATTCTGGTTCGGGAAGTCGCCGGCCGGCCTGTAGTTCGTAAGGTCGGCCGTAAATGCCAGGTTAAAACCATAGGTCTTTCCAAATGTCTTTTCCAGAGGCAGATTGAGCACTGTATTCGCCTCCGAAGCCTTGGAAGGGTGGTTGTCGGAGAATACCGATACTTTTATATTAGGCCGGTACGACAAGCCATATTCAGTGGGCTCGGTATTCCGGAGGCTCAGCCGTCCTTCGAATGTCTGGAAGAACTGCCTGAGGTCCTCCTTCGCGAACTTCAACGTGTCAGGTCTGTATCCATACAGGTAATAAGCATCGTTCTTAAAGCCCAGGCTGCCGTTCCACTCCAGGTTATTCGACGCTTTGACGGTCCCCATCAGCTTTACATCCGTCAGGCTGTTCTTCTGGGAAGGAAGGCTTCCTTTAGAGCTAAGGTGGTTGGCGAAAATATTGAACTGGCTGGTCTTCTCGTCCCCAAAGGTGAACCCGGTTCTGATAAATGGGAAATGCACGTTGCCTACCCCTACCTTGATATAGTTATAGTTTTCCCAGGACCTCATCGTGTCTCCCTGGAAAGCCACAGGCCTCATCTCACTCGGCTGGTAGGTGAGGAAAAGATATTGAGCAGGGATATTATAGGTCAGACGGGGCTTGGAAGTGTCCACCTGCGGAGGAGCTGCATTAAAATTGATCTTCACGGCCTCCCGCAAAACAGGTTTGAAGGAGGAGGTGATCTCGATGGTTTTGCGCTTCGTCGTATCCTGCGCGTGAAGGCAGGCCCCCGCACCCAGGACAAAAGTTAAAAGGAAAAATGATTTTCTATACATTATTGATCAGTATATATAAGTAGGTTTATTATTGATCTCCGACCTTGCTGTTCTTCTTTTCTTCGTCCGTCACCTGGATTAATTTCTGCTGCGCCTGTTTGCGCAGATCTTCTATCTTGGCATTGTCAACGATACTTTGAAAAGTGGCCTTTGCATTGAAATAATCCTTTTCAGAGAAGTAGATATCCCCCAGCAGAAGATAGGCTTTCGTGACCCATTCTTCGTAGGAGCCGGACTTGTTGACCACTTCAAAGGCCGCTTTCTCGGCATCCTTCAGCTGATTCTGATGGAAAAGACAATCGGCGATCTGGTACCTGGCTTCCGCCGCATATGCCGACTTGCTCAATGCAGCGGCCGTCCTGAAGTATTGCAGGGCAGTCTCGCATTGATTGTTCACCTGGTGGGATTTGGCGATAGCCATATTCGCCAGCACTTTATCATCCGTGCTCACGCCTTTTTGAGCAAGGAGGTCCTTGGCATTCGTTACCGCATCCGGCCATTTCTCCAATTGATACTGGCTGCGCAGCAATCCCCGCATGGCCTCCATCTTGTTTTCCTGTCCGCTGGCAAAATCCTTCAGCCTGATGAAATATTTTTCTGCCTGTCCGTAATTCTTCAGTTCGAAAAAGTTGAGACGGGCAGCCTGCAATAAGGACTTTTCTCCGAACTTGTTCGGCGCCCTGTCCCCTACAGTCTGGTACCCTGTGACAGCCTTTGCCCAATCCTTCTGGGAGTAATAGATCTCGCTCTTATAATAATTTGCCTCCAAAGAATATTTGCCATCCGGGAACTTGGAAAGGTACGTTTCGAATTTCTGGACAGCGCCTGCAAAGTTCCCATTGTTGAACTGCACTTCCGCCTCTTCATATGCCAGCTGATCTTCCTGGCTGGCGGAGACTTCTACGCCCATGGATTTTGCGAAGTTGACATACTCTCCGCTCCTGCCTTCTTCCACATAGATGGACTTGGCATTATCCAGTGCATCCTGGGCTTCCGGGGAATTGGGGAATGTCTTCAGGAGACTGTCATATTGATTCAGCGCTTCCTTGTTATTATTCAGGTTGTACCAGGCGATCCCTGATTGAAGATAGGCTTTGGGCTTCAGCGCTTCGGCGCCGGGGGCCCGCAATACATTCTTCAGATAAGGCAGGGCTTCCCGATACTGTTCACCCGCCAGGTAAGTGCCCGCGATCTCCATATTGGCGTCGGCGGCCAGGTTGGAGGCCGGATATTTCCGGTTAATGGAATTAAGGAGGTTGATCTTTTCCTTGCCATTGCTGACCCCTGCGATCATAGCTTTCTGGAAAGTGGCGTAGTCGCTGGCCGGCCATGACAGCTCCAGCACTTTATTATACATGCTCAGGGCCGTCTTGAAATCACGGTTCATATAGAAACAATCCGCATCCCGTATATAAGCGTCCTGCTCCAGGGGAGAAGAGTTCAGCTGCGGCGTGCGGACCACCTGCTCGAAGAATCCCTGCGCCTGCCGGTAATTCTCTTTTTTCAGGAAACAATAACCCAGGTTATACCGGGCATTGACCGGACTGACTTCCCCGTTGGTGCCACCTGTTTTCAGGTATTCAAGGTAGTACCGGATGGCATCGTCTATTTTGTTCAGCCGGTAGGATATCTCCGCTTTCCAGAAGTTGATATAAGGCAGCACGCTGGCATTGTAAGGGTCCTTGAGCGCTTTATCGATGAGCTCACCCGCTCCGAGTAACATACCATCATTGACCATTTCAGTAGCGCGGCCATACAGGATCCGGGGGACAAGCCGGCGTGCATTTTCGGAAGGATGGTCCAGACTGTCCAAAAAAGTCATCGCATCCTTATAATTATTGGTGTTGGCCAGCACGCTCACCAGCAATTCCTTTGCTTCACGGTTGTAGCTGGAATTGGGATACCGCTGCAGGAAAGCCTGCAGCTCCGTGAGGGCCACATCCTGGTAGCCCAGTTCGTAGGACAGCTTTGCGTAGTTGTATTGAGAGATCTCCTTTTGCTGGGGGTTGCTGCTATTGGAGGCGCAGAAGAGGAAGGCGTTGCGTGCATTAGCTTTCTGGCCTGTCTTTAAGTAGGCATCGCCCAGCATGTACATGGAATTCTGGGCCAGGGAATCCTCTTTCCCGCCCAGCTGCTTGAATCCCGCAATGGCCTTATCCCAGCTTTTAGTCTGGTAATAACAATAGGACAGCTCGTACAGGTCTGTGCGTGAAACTTTTTTGGATTGGTTGATATACTGCTCCAGGTAGGGCAATGCTTTTGCAAAATCCTGCTTCTCGTAATAACCATGTCCTACCAGCTGCCGCATTTCATTGTCATAGAACTGGTTGCCCTTTTTGAGACGCGCCTCCGCGTACTCGATCGCCTTATCTTTTTGTCCTTGTACAAGGTAGATATTGGCAACATAATAGGGCACTACTTTTTCATACCGGGGATTATCTTCCACAACTTTGAAGGCCGTGAGCGCTTCGCCATACTTTTTCTGGTAGAAGCAGATGAAGCCGTAATAGTAGTTGGCGTCGATGTAATTAGGGTCTTTCGGCAGCTGGCGGATAGCGTCAAACAAAGGAAGGGCCTTGTCGAAACGCTGCTGGGTAAAATAGCCATAGCCCTGGTGGAACTTCAGGTCCGCTATTTCCCGGTTGCTCAGGTTCTCGATATCAGCCTGCTCATACATCCGGACGGCAGCCGTGTAGTCCTTTTGCCGGAAATAGTATTCCGCAAGGTGAAAGCTCATCATCCCTACCCGGGGTGCGTTGTTTTCCACGTCAATGAACTCTTGGGCCGGATCTACAGCCGTCTTGTCATTCTGTTCCAGCGCACATACGAGATAGTAGTATTTTACATCCTGGTACTCCACGGAAACATTACTGCGGTCCGTCTCCCGCAGCGAATATTTCAGCTCTCTGAATATGGGGTAGGCCAGGCTATAGTATTCATTTTGAAAGAAATCCTTAGCCTGTTTGAAACTGGCCTGCGGATCGTCCAGGTATTTGGTCTGTTGAGCAAATGACGAAGAGCTGAGAAGAACGATGGAAAAAAACAATACTGGTTTTTTCACTTGAGAACAGTTTACTTTTATTATTTTTCAAATGTCCTGGCGGGTTAACGCGCTAAAGTTTCTAAATATTTTACCTTTTACCAATTATCGTTCCAAACACCTGTGGATAACTGACACCTTTAACATTTCGTTGGCGCAAGAAGCTGCTGGTGTCAGTTATCCACGCCGTCCGCAGGACGGCAATAATGAGAGTCTAACCAAACCCCGGGCCATGGGCCCGCTAACCAAACCCAGGCCGTCAGGCCCGCTAACCAATCTCCCGGACCGCAAGGTCCGTTAATTAAACCACAGCTAAAGTTTCGAAAGTATAATTATCTTCGACCCACCCAAAATTCAATTACATGAAGAAATTTCTTTCAACCGCCTATTCCGACAACGCATTCAACCTTGCCCTCGTGCTGCTCCGTCTGGCTTTCGGGCTGATCATCTGCATCCACCACGGGTTTCCCAAACTGATGCATTTCAGCAACCAGCAGGCCATCTTCTTCGATCCTTTCCACATCGGACATAAATGGTCCCTGATCCTGGTGCTTTTTGCAGAGATCTTCTGCAGCCTGCTGCTGGTCCTGGGACTCTTCACCCGTTTTGCTGCGCTGGTGCTGGTGATCGAGCTGGCCGTGGCCGCCTTTCTCTTTCATAAAGGTCAGGGCCTTGATCATCAGGAGCTCGCCTTCCTGTACCTCACCGCCTTCACTTCCATCCTGTTGGTAGGTCCCGGCCGTTTCAGCGTGGATGGCATGATGGGAAGATGATCCCTGTAACCCCTTAAATCGATATATGAAAAAGTTTGACCTTGTCCATACGACGATCCTGATCATAGCCGTATTGGCCGGCTATTCGGCGATGGAATATCTCTTTTATTTATTGTCTTCCCTGGCATATACGGGAGAAGCATATCATGCCACCAGGCAGTTTTCGGAAAGATCGGTATACTTTCTGATCATGATCGTTCTTTACGCGGCAGCCTGTGTTTTCCTGGTAAAGAACAGCCGGAAATATGCCGGTCTTCTGTTGAAGGATGAGCCGGAAGGCTCCTGGGAAGATGCGTCCAAATGGCAGCTGGACCGCAGCAATATCATACTGGTGCTTTTCCTGGGCATCGGCTTGTATGTCCTGGTCCATGCCCTGCCCTATGCGGTCAATGATTTATATGATCTATTCAAAAGTAAGGTCGATTCAAGCATGTTCAGTCAGGACAGCACCAAAAGAGACTCGCTGATCATCGAACTGTTGCGGATCGTTGTTGGGGCATTGCTTGTTTATGCCGCCCCCAACCTGACACAATTTATTGAAAGAACGATCGCTGTCCGGCTGGATGGCAACGACAGCAGATCATAACCCTATCAGTACATGTACACCAGCGAAACACAAATAAGGGTCCGATATGCCGAGACGGACCAGATGGACATCGTCTATTACGGCAATTATGCGCAATATTTTGAAGTGGGAAGGGTGGAGGCTATCCGCCAGCTTGGACTGAGCTATAAGGATATGGAAGCTGCCGGCGTCATCTTGCCCGTGGTGGAATTTACTGCAAAATTCCTCCGTCCGGCCCATTACGACGACTTGCTGACGATCCGGACAAGCATGAGAGAGCTGCCCGCGGATCACCGCATATTATTCCACCAGGAGGTGCGCAACGAAGCAGGCGACCTGCTGACTGCGGGAAAGGTATTGCTGTATTTCGTGAAAAAAGGCACGATGGAAAAGACGAAGATGCCGGCTTACCTGGAAACCAGGCTGGCGCCGTATTTTCCAACTCCTTAACTTTACAGCATGGAAAAGACAGCGGCCAGTATCATTACGATAGGCGATGAACTATTGATCGGACAGGTAATAGACACCAACAGCGCCTGGATGGCGCAGGAGTTGAATAAGATCGGCGTTTGGGTCCGGCATCGCTTAGCCGTGGGGGATGTATGGGATGACATCTGGAAAGCGCTGGATGAGGAGTCGGCGCAGTCTCAGATCATCCTCATTACGGGCGGGCTGGGTCCTACGGCGGACGACATCACCAAACCGCTGCTGAATGAGTACTTTGGCGGTAAGCTCGTCGTGGACGAAGGGGCCCTGGCCAACGTAAAGCATATCTTTGAAAAGGTCCTGCAGCGCCCGATGATCGGACGCAACCTCCGGCAGGCTGAAGTACCGGACGTCTGCAGGGTCATCCAAAACAAGAGGGGTACCGCGCCGGGCATGTGGTTTGAAAAAGATAATAAGATCTTCGTCTCGATGCCCGGGGTGCCCAATGAGATGAAAGGTATGATGACGGACGATGTGCTCCCGGCTCTCAGGGAAAAGTTTCGCCTGCCTTTCATAGCCCACCGCACTTTGTTGACGGCAGGCATCGGGGAATCCTTCCTCGCCGACCATATCTCCGCCTTTGAGACGGCCCTTCCCTCCTACATCAAGCTGGCCTACCTGCCTAACTATGGTATGGTGCGCCTTCGCCTTACCATACAGGGAGAGGATCCGCTGACGATGGAGAAGGAACTGCAGGAGCAATTCGACAGGATGCGACAGCTGACGGCCCAATGGATGGTCATCGACGAGGACCTCACGCTGCAGGAGGCCCTCGGGAAGGTCCTGAAAGCAAAGGGTAAGACCCTGGGTACGGCCGAAAGCTGTACAGGGGGTTATATTGCGCATCTCATCACCTCCATACCCGGGTCCAGCCAATATTTCAAAGGCAGTGTCGTTAGTTATGCCAATGAGGTCAAACAGCAGGTCCTGAGCGTCAGTGCCTCCACGCTGGAGAAAGCAGGCGCCGTCAGTGAGGAGACGGTGCGGGAAATGGCCGCCGGCGCCCTCGCCGCACTGGATACGGACTATATGGTAGTGACTTCCGGCATTATGGGACCGGATGGAGGCAGCCCTGAAAAACCCGTAGGAACGGCCTGGGTGGCGGTTGCAAACCGTCAAAGAATAGAGGCCCAACGATTCTGGTTCCGGTTTGACAGACAGCGGAATATTGAATTAACTGCAACAAATGCCCTGAATCTGTTGAGAAAATTTATCCTGGCCGATGGTTGATGGCTGAATACTAAATATTTACATACCTTTGGCCCTAAACCATGGCCGGTATAGAATCTCTACATCTAAAAACTGATATACGCTTATGCCTCTTGTTGACCTGGTGATGCCAAAAATGGGTGAAAGTATCATGGAAGCCACCATCCTGAAGTGGCTCAAACAGCCCGGTGATGCCGTAAAGCAAGATGAAAGCGTATTGGAGATCGCCACCGACAAAGTGGATTCCGAAGTGCCTTCAACCACCGAAGGCGTCCTGGAAGAGGTCCTTTTTCAGACGAACGATGTGGTGCCTGTGGGTGCCGTTATCGCCCGGGTCCGTACAGGCGCCGCGGCGGGTAGCGCTGCCAGCCCGGCAGCCGAGCCCCCGGTCGCGCGCAGGGAGCCGATCGTCCGTCCCGAACCGGCAGCCATGGTAAATCAGCCTGTACAGACGGCCCAGACTGCCCCGAGGACCAATGGCTATGCGTCGGCCGGTACCATCCCGGCCAATCGCTTCTACTCCCCACTGGTGCTGAACATTGCCGCCAATGAAGGCGTACCGCTGCATGAACTGGAGAATATCCCGGGCAGTGGCAACGAAGGGAGGGTCACCAAAAAGGACATCCTGCAATATGTAGAGGGGAAAAAAGTCGGAAGACCTTCTGTCGCCGGCCAGCCCGTCGCAACACCCCGGACAACGGTTGCTCCGGCCGCCAGTCCCGCTTCCATTCCCGGCGGCCCGTCCATCGGTGCTCCATCCGTCACCACGGTACCCAGCGGCAACGTGGAGATCATAGAGATGGACAGGATGCGTCGGCTGATAGCCGACCATATGGTCCACAGCAAGCACACCAGTCCCCATGTCACCAGCTTCACCGAAGCAGATGTAACGAACCTGGTGCACTGGCGGGATAGAATGAAAAAGGACTTTGAAAAAAGAGAAGGCACGAAGATCACCTTTACGCCCCTCTTTATCGAAGCCATCGTACGTTGTATCAAAAAATTCCCGCTCGTCAACTGCTCCATCGAAGGGGACAGGATAATCATAAAGAAGGATATCAACATCGGCATGGCTACTGCCCTGCCCAATGGTAACCTCATCGTACCCGTGATCCGTCAGGCAGACCAGCTGAACCTGGTAGGATTGGCCCGGCAGGTGAATGCCCTGGCCGACAGCGCCCGGCAGAACAAGCTGCGGCCGGAAGATATCCAGGGAGGTACTTTCACCATGACCAATGTCGGTACATTCGGCAGCCTGATGGGTACGCCCATCATCAATCAGCCTCAGGTGGCCATACTCGCCGTCGGCGCTATTAAGAAGCGGCCGGTGGTGCTGGAAACGCCGGATGGCGACGCCATCGGCATCCGTCACATGATGTACCTGTCGATGTCCTACGATCATCGCATCGTCGACGGTAGCCTGGGAGCCACCTTCCTGACTGCCGTAGCCAATGAGCTGGAGCGTTTCTCCCCTGACAGGGAAATTTAATTTATATACTTAAACGCAGTTTTCTCCGTTAAAATATTAACAGGAACATGCTTCCTGCTGTGACTGCTTTTTCGTATATTCATTAAAAGGTCATCCAATGAAGACACTTTCCGAAACCTGGTTCGCAGATGGGTATATTGACTTCGAATTGAAGAAATACACGCTGTTGGCTTATCTGCAGGAGATCCATCAGCAATTCTCCGAAAACAAACTCTACCCCCAACTCTCCGATATTATCTTTCATTACAATAACCTGGTGGCTTTCCGGGAAAACAAGAAGTATCTCCAGGAACAGTTCCCGAAAAAATTGACGGGTATACAGATCGAGAAGCTGCAGGTGCTGTACGAGCTGCTCATAGAAGACGATGAAATGATGCAGGAGCTGGAAGATATCATTAATTATGCTTCCGGGGAAATGAAGACAGCCATCAGCAATGGCACCGAGATCTATGAATTCGTGGAAGACAAGCTCATCATCTTTCCCGTGGGACTGATCCCGCTGGACAATAATGAAGGATACTTTTTTCTCAGCGAAGGGAGCTACTCCGATACGCGCGTTTATCAATACCGGCTGAGCTTTTTCGAAAAGCATGATGAGCGTTACCGCAGCATCCGTACCGAATACATCGATAGCTGGACACGTAATATTGTCAATACTTACGAGAATATAAAGGCCGAGCTCATCCGGGTAAAGTCATATTTGCCAAATCCCGCTGTCTATTCCATCGAGACGGAACTGAAATTTCCCGTGGATGAAACGCTGCTGCCCATCGCCAAACGCAGTCTGGTGAGGTATATCAGTAAGCCGGCGGCGTGATGGTTTTCTTCGCCTGCCTTCTCCAAAGCCTTATCATCTGCAATCCTATAGAAAGGATGATAAGAGAGAACCCGATATAAAATCCTCCCTGCAGATATTTATCCTCTCTGAACAATACAAAAGCCAGCAGAATGCCATATACAGGCTCCAGGTTATAGCTGAGGTTCACCGTAAAGGCAGAGAGCCGCTTCAACGCATACATGGAAAGGTTAAAGGCCAGCACCGTGCACGCCAGGCTAAGCACTAATAACCAGAGCCAGTCCTGCAGGTCAGGCAACATCTTGACCGTGGGTGAAAATCGCAGATAAACAGGCAACAGCATACTAAGGAAGAGGAACCCTCCCGTGAGTTCATAAAGGGTAACAGTAGTCGCAGGAACTTTCTCCAGTATACGTTTATTCAGGACAGGAAAGAGACTGCCCAGCAGCGATGACACCAGGCCGATGATTATACCCGTCTTATAATGAGGGTCCACCTGGAAGATGAGGAAGATGCCGGCGATGACCATCAGTCCCAGGAACAATTCCACCCAATCCACCCGGTGCCTGAATACCAAGGGCTCGATCAGCGCCGTAAAAAACCCGACGGAGGAAAAGCACAGCAGTCCCACCGAAACATTGGAGTATTTGATGGAGCCATAAAAAGCCACCCAATGCAGCGCAGCAATGGCCCCTACGCCAAAAATGCGGACCATATCCTTACGTTGAATGCGGAAGGACGGACGACGGAGAAGCGCCAGCAGCCAGAGGGCAAGCGCTGTCAGCATCAGGCGATACCAGACCAGGAGCCCTTCATTAAGGTTGATCAGCTTGCCTAAAACACCTGTAAGACCAGCGAGAAGGACGGCGATGTGCAGCTGGATGAATGCTTTCCTCAAGTTATTTGCTTTCAGCCATTGCTTCCTGTGAGAATCGTACGGAAGATGATGCCTCGTTCTTTACACGATTGCGGTAGTTTTTGAACAGGGATTGCCAGCGCAGGTTCAGCACGCCCAGGATACCTTCTTTGACAATCCCCTTATTCATTTTAGAGACCCCGAATTTGCGGTCTTCGAAGATGATAGGAACTTCTTTGATGGTAAAGCCCAGCTTCCAGGAAGCGAATTTCATTTCGATCTGGAAGGCGTAGCCGACAAAGCGGATCTGGTCGAGGTTGATGGTTTCCAGTACCTCTTTCCTGTAGCATACAAAGCCCGCGGTCGGGTCCTGGACAGGCATCCAGGTAATAATGCGCGTATAGATAGAGCCCCCTCTCGACAGTAAGATCCTGTCACGGGGCCAGTTGACGTTTCCTCCGCCTTTTACATAGCGGGAACCGACAGCGACATCCGCTCCCTGGAACTTGCAGGCCTCATACAGCCGCTCCAGGTCATTGGGATTATGGGAGAAGTCGGCATCCATCTCAAAAATGAACTGGTAATTGTTGCGAACCGCCCATTTGAACCCATGGATATAGGCTGTACCCAGCCCTTGTTTGCCCTGGCGCTCTTCCAGGAAAAGCAGACCGGCATACTTCGCCTGCAGCTGCCGGACGATGGCTGCAGTGCCATCCGGGGAGCTGTCGTCAATAACCAATACATGGAAACCCTGATCCAGCAGAAATATTGTTTCCACGATATTGGAAATATTTTCCTTTTCGTTGTACGTAGGTATGATAACTATCTTTTCCAAATGGCTATGTAATTCGATGTAAAGATACAATTTTCGGGCTTAAACGGCCCTTCGCAGCCCTCATTAGCCCTTTTTTAACATGGTTCTGTTAAATATTTCTGTCAGCTTTTGCTTCGTATGGAGGGGAAAGTCCCCTTTCATCATCCAATCGTAATATTGCGGCTCCGCTTTGAGGATTTCCGCTACAGAGCGCCCCTTATGCTTACCAAAATTGAACACTTCTGTCCCGTTTTCCATGATAAAGCGGCGGGCGAAATCCACTACCTGCTCTTCCCCGATGCACTTTAATATAGTTTCAATATTCGTGCCTAGCTGTGGGTATTTTACCACCTGCGCCACCAAAACTTCCCAGGTGGCCGTGGCGTCCGCTTCAGCACCGTGGGCGCCTTCCAGTTCCTTATTACAGTAGAACCGGTAAGCCGCGCTGAGGGTCCGCTGCTCCATCATATGAAATATTTTCTGCACATCAAGCAATCTCCGGCCTTTTCCGTCGAATTCCATTCCAATCCGCAGGAATTCCTCCGCCAGCATGGGTATGTCAAACCGGTTGGAATTATAGCCTGCCAGGTCACAATTATCCAGGAATTGTTTGAGCTCATTGGCTACCTGTTTGAAAGTGGGTGCGTCTTTCACCATTTCATTGGTGATGCCGTGTATATCCACAGAGGTGGCTGAGATGGGCATTTCCGGGTTGAGTAGTTTGCGCTTTATCAGCTGCTTACCATCCGGCATGATCTTTACAATAGCAATTTCAACGATGCGGTCAGTCCCAAAATTGACGCCGGTAGTCTCCAGGTCAATTATTGCAAGGGGGCGTGTAAGTTGTAGCATTCCTTCTTTAATAGTAATTATAATATTCCCTACTGTGTGATCTTGTTAGCAAATGTAATGAGGTCCAACCCATCGTAATTTCCCGAGCTCATCAGTAGCAAGTTAACATTTTCGTAAGATTGTTTCATCAACCACTTCAGTAATTCTTCTTTTTCATTCATGACAACCAGATCCTTTTTCCCAAAGCCGGCTGCCACCTTTTCCTGGGATAAGGGAGGCAGGCGCTTCAGCTCCAGCGCATGCCGCGAATAGAATACCACCGCCTTGTCCGCCGGATCCAGGGCCCCCTGGTATTCCGACAGGAACTGCTCGCTCAGACTGCTGTAAGTATGCAGTTCCAGCACTGCTATCAGCCGCCTGTCCGGGAATTGCTTCCGAACGGCTTCCATGGTGGCTTTCACTTTGGAAGGAGCATGCGCGAAATCACGATATATGTTAAGGTGATCGTTCCTGTTCAGCAGCTCCAGGCGCTTTGCCGCCCCGCTAAAGGCAGTAATACCCTTCAGGAATTCGGCAGCCCCGACGCCCAGCTCCTTGCAGGCGAGGAATGCCGCCTGCAGGTTGAGCAAATTATGCTCTCCAAAAACCTTAAGGGGACCGGAATGCCCTTCCAGCGTAACAACTGTTATGCCGTTTTCGATCCGGTTCAGCGGAATGCCATAAGGTACCTTCCGGACCGGGGAAGGATGTGCTTCCACCAGCTGCCTGAGTACAGGGTCCGTCTCATTGTAGATCAATACCCCCCCGGCCTCTATTTTATCGATAAAGATCCTGAATTGTTCAAGATAGATCTCGAATGTGGGGAAGACGTTGATATGGTCCCAGGCAATACCGGTAATAATGGCAATATGCGGAAAAAGGAAATGGAATTTGGGTCTTTTTTCCAGGGTGCTGGCAGGATATTCATCCCCCTCGCAGACGATGACGGGCGCCCGGGTGATATTCACCGACTGGGAAAAACCCTCCAGCCGGGCGCCTACCAGGTAATCGAAGTCCTTGCCGGCGTTCTTTAGAACATTCATGATCATGGAGGTGGTGGTAGTCTTGCCGTGACTGCCGCCGACGACAACCCGGGTTTTATCCTTGCTTTCCTGGTAAATGTATTCCGGAAAAGAATAGATGGCCAATCCCAACTCCTTAGCCCGTTGTAATTCAGGGTTATCCGCCTTGGCATGCATACCTAAAATAATGGAATCCAATCCATTATGTATCTTCTCAGGGTACCAGCCTTCGGCGGCCGGAAGCAGCCCTTCCGCCGCCAGGTTCGAATAGGCAGGCTCGAAGATCTCATCATCGCTGCCTGTCACGATATATCCCTTTCTTTTAAGAGCGATGGCCAGCTGGTGCATGACGCTGCCGCCGATGGCGATAAAATGTACGTTCACGTATTTTTCTTATTTGGGTTAAATGTATTCAAGGCCAGTTGATTAGCAAAAAAAATCCTAAGAAGCCCTTCCAGGCTTGCAAGAATCATTTTTTTGTATTTACTTTGTATCACTGATTCGCAGTTATTCTTTCTCTATCCTTCGAAACTCCCCCAACTACATCCGGATCCCTTCCTCTGAATTACCTGGTCCCAATTCCTCATTATAGCCAGGCAATCTACTTTTAACTCTAAATACCTCTTAAAATGAGAAAGATTATCATGATCCTCGCCCTTGCCCTAGCCGTTGCAACTGCATTTACCTCCTGTGCATCTTCCAGGGGTGGTTGTAATATGAGCAGAGGCTTCAGTGGCTACGGTGCAAGCCGCTAATCCAAGTTAAACTCCTATTTAATACTTTATATGGAAAGGTTGTCCCTTGGGATAACCTTTTTTTATTGCAAAAAATGATCTTTTTTGCTTCACGAACGTTATTACACCGACACAATTGATCATTATATGAACTGGATATCATTACAGACTGAAACTCAACTGGAAGAGATTCGCCAACTGTCAGCGCAACGTCCCCAGGTGATCTTTAAGCACAGCACCCGCTGTTCCACCAGCGCACTGGTCAAGAGTCGCCTGGAACGGGGTGCCCAGCCCTGGGATATTGATTTTTATTTCCTCGACTTGTTGAGCTATCGCCCCATCTCCAATAAGATCGCCGACAGCTTTCAGGTGCCTCATGAGTCTCCCCAGATCCTGGTCATCCGCAATGGCGAATGTATCTATGATGAAAGCCACCTGGGTATCAGCATGGATGAGATAATGGAGAAAGCCGCCTGATAACTAATAAGGATTCTGTCCAATGATATTGCCCGCAGCAGAATAACGGCAGACGAGAAAGTCCTTCTCTCCGTTGGATGCCAGTGCGCATCCCACCTTCGTCGTATTCTTCCATACTACTTGCGTATAATGTCCCACTACAGCACGTCCTTTGCTGCAATCGGGAAAGACGCCATAAACAAAGTCTTTCTTCTCGTTGCCCCAGAAGTCTACCATTTGATCATAGGTAAAGGCGCTCGCAGTGCCCCACCAGATATTTTCTCCCTCGCGTCCCCGGATCGACCGGTCATGATCTCCTTTATCGATCTCAGCAAGATGGTTTGCCCAGGCTTTAGCATCTTTAGCCAGATCGGCCGACCATTCGAGGAATGATAATTGCAACTCACTTCTGAACACATTATGTTCTTTCAACATGGAACGAATAAAAACCGAATCCTTCTCCACCGGCGGAGTGGACTGTGCCCTAAGTCCGGGTCTCATTAAAAGCATGCAGAAAAAAAATAAATAGCGCATCATACACTAAACGTATTCATGGAGTCCGTAGTACGAATAAATCATTAAAATCTCAGTGTTAACCTACTCTGACAGACCAAAACGATTACGGGTAATCATTTAGTATTGATTATTTTTCAGGAACGTTTTTGCTATTGCAGCAATTTTACCGATCTTTAAAACCAGAATCCTATCCCTCTTGATCACTACCTTATTACTATCCAGCAACCTTTCCTTATTACTCTCCGTTCCGTTTCTGAATACCACCTTGCCTATCTAATTATTTTACACCAAGAATCAAACAAATCGCCCGGGTATCCCCTTGGGTAAACCTTGAACTTTTATGAATAAGAGACAGGTCGTACTGGAGTCTATCTCGGCCCTGCTGATAATGCTTTTCCTGTATGCGAGCATAAGTAAATTCCTGGATTTCCAACGTTTCATCGGCGAGATGAATAACCAGCCGTTACCTAATTCATGGACCCCTTTCCTTGTTTGGACTGTTCCCTCTCTTGAAATAGCCATTTCCCTTGCATTGATCTTTGAGCGTACACGTATGGTGGGTTTGATCGCATCGCTTGTTTTAATGACCCTGTTCACAATTTACACAGCTGTTATCCTGCTGCACTTCTTTGATTATGTGCCCTGCTCCTGCGGAGGCGTGATCAGGAAGCTGAGCTGGCCGCAGCACCTTGTCTTCAATCTTTTCTTTGTTGTCTTATCGGTCATTGGCATTATCCTCCAACGTAGGAGTTTCTTTAAATCCATATTAATCACCAAAAACAGTTTCGTATGAAAAAGATCAAGTTCATGATCATGACCCTTGCTATCGCATTTAGTATTGGTGGCGCTTTCGCTACCGCACCCCGGCCAGCGCAGGAATGTCAAGCCGCAACGCAGTATTACCTAAATGGCGGCGCATATGTACTTGCTGGCAGATTGGGCATCGATTACATCTGCAATACGCCGTCTTCCGCAGTTTGCACCTATTACAAGGTAGGGACCACCTACATGCCCTGCATGTGGGGGAATTATTGTACCTCCAATTGCAAGACAGGAAACCCCACTCCCAAAAAAGCCAGGAACTAAGGCTCCGGCCCGGTATACATAGTGCCGGTAAACTAATTTAGACCGAAAGGCATCAACAGATAGACATGACCGCTAGCATACGGTATAGATATCACTGATGCCTTTCTTCTATCCCTCCCTTCAGAATCCCTGCATCCCCGCTTACAGATTAGCACATAGCCGTGCTTCTTTTCTCTTCCCTTTTTTGTCTTCGGCCTTTTGACTTACTACCTTTTCTCATCATGAGCAAAAGACAAGTCACGCTCGAAGCAATTGCCGCATTGTTGATCTTACTTTTCCTGTATGCCGGCGTAAGTAAATTCCTGGAGTTCGATCGCTTCATCGGGGAAATGAATAACCAGCCCTTCCCCAATTCCTGGACCCCCTTCCTGGTCTGGACCATCCCCTCTTTTGAAATTATTATCCCTCTTGCATTGATGTTCGAGCGCACCCGTTTACCAGCATTGATCGCATCCTTTATTTTAATGACGCTTTTCACTATGTATACCGGCTCCGTCCTGCTGCACTTTTTTGCCTATGTGCCCTGTTCCTGTGGCGGTGTCATCCGGAAACTCAGCTGGCCGCAGCACATGGTCTTCAATCTTTTCTTCGTAGCCCTGTCCGTCCTGGGTATTGTCCTCCAACGCAGGAAGTTCTATCCATCCATATTCATCACTAAAAAAAATCTCGTATGAAAAAGATCAAATGGACGCTTATGATTTTAGCTGTTGCACTCAGTATTGGTGGCGCGCTTGCTACCCGTCTGCACCAAGACTGCCAGGGTGCAACCCAGTATTACAGTAATGGCGGAGTTTATGTTCTGGCCGGCCGGTTAGGCATCGATTACATCTGTAATACGCCTTCTTCCGCAGTTTGCACCTATTACAAGGTAGGAACCACCTACATGCCCTGTATGTGGGGGAATTATTGCACCTCCAATTGCAAGGTTGGAAACCCCGCGCCCAAAAAAGCCAAAAACTAACTGTTTCTAATTAGGATCGATCGTAACCCTGTTGTCATAATCCTTCATCCCGCTCAGCCTTAAGACATCCGAAGGAAGATAAAAAACATAGTTCGGACTGGAAGGCGGCAATTGATATACCTGCCCATTCATACCATGGGATTGTGTAATATTGGCGCCTTCCTTATTTAATCTTCGAATATCCGTCCACCTTAGTCCCCGGAAAGATAGTTCCTTTCTTCTTTCCACCAGGACACTGTCTAGTGCTGCCGATGCAGAGGCAGCCACGATGGGATTATAAGGAATGGAATCCTGTCTTACCCAGCGATGTTGCAGCAAGGTATTCAGATCGGCTAAAGCCGCATCTCTATTTCCCGCCCGGGCAGCACATTCGGCCCTGATCAAATAAACCTCATCCACTGCCAGGCCGCTAAAGCAATAGGATTTGCCGGAATAGCTCCCTTTCAAATATGGCAGACCGGTAAAACCCCCAATCCTATAAAAAATCACCCGTCGCAGGTCCCCCGGAGCATAGGAGGCATATAAATTGGAATCCACAATGCAGGTGACTTTAAAATTGCCGCCGACCAATACTTCTGAACCTGTATAAAGAACGCTTTGATACAACGTTTCCGGATTTAATTGAGGAACAATTGGATTGGATTTAAGGTCGAGTAAATGGTAATCCATCAGCGTATTGTACAATTGAAGGCTGTTGTTTGCATAAGCTCCGGCTTGGGAATAGACCTGCATGCTCAGACAAACCCTGGCCAGCATCGCCAGTGCGGCAGGCCTGGAAGGGCGGTTGAGATTGGCTGTGGGTACAGCCTGCGGAAGCAGACTATCTGCCTGGCGAAGGTCCGAGAGTATCTGGTTATAAGTATCCTGGACATTGGCACGATCATATTTCAGATTAACGTCCGATTTCAGACGCAGGGCAATACCCAAATCCATGGACGCGGTGGTGGCATCGTATACGGGAGCAAAGAGCTGGGCCAAATTATAAAATGCATAGGCTCGGATAAAATAGGCCGTCCCCTTGATCCTGTTCCAATCCTGCCGGTTGGACTCATCTACCTTGATCTTGGGTAACTCATCCAGCACTACATTGGCATAAAACACCTGTTTGTAAGGCAGGTCCCAATCCGGGATCTGTGTCTGGCCGCCATAGGTGTCCTGTGCCCAGGTATAAGCATTCTGCGACTTCGCCGTCAGACCCACCCAGGTACTGTACAGCATCCGGTAATTGTCCGAAGACAGTTCACCCAATTCCGGCGTTTCCTGCATCACATATTGATCATCGAGCAGGGCCTGAAAATCTGCCAGGGTAGTAGGCACCACCAATTGCGAATTAGGCTTTTTGTCCAGGAAAGCCTTCTTGCTGCAAGCAGGCAGGATAACTACACCCACCAGCAGCAGTGGGATGATTAGTTGCCAGGAACTTGATCTTTGCATACAACACTTAATTTAAAATCCCAGTTTACACCCCAGGGCCAGCGTTCGGGGGTTGGGAATACTGTTGACATAATCAGGGTCGATGCCCTTGTGATTAGCTTTCCAAAGGATTCCGATATTGTTTGCATAAAGATAAAAGCGTATCGCCTGCACGGGAAGCTTAGCATAGGACTTCTTGGGCAGATCATAACTAAGCCGGATATCCTGCAGGCGAACATGATCACCTTTTTCGATCAGCACCTCCGAATTGGCATAAAATTGATCCCGGCTGTTATTGAGTGGAAAAGGCCGGGACGGCACGCTCGTCGCCTTTTCGTCCCCTGGTTTTTGCCAGCGAAGCGCATAATCGGAGCTGCCTTTTGAAATTCCGCTGTATACGCCGGCATACTCAATCGAGTTCCTTCGAAACCTATATCCCAGCTTGAAAACAATATTGAAGGACAGCTCAAATTGCCGCCAGTTGAATGTGTTGCGCCAGCTGCCAAAAAAAGTCGGATTGGCCGGCCCCTTATAGATGAGGCTGTCCACTGGATAGGTAATGAACTTACCATAGCTGGTATCCGGATGCCCATGGAAGTTACCCAAAGGATCGCCCGAACGTGGGTCCAGTCCCATCCATCGCAAGGCATAGATAGAGTATAAGGGTCTGCCCGGCAAAGGATTGATGGTGCCCGTCTTTGTATAAGCCTCTACGGAAGCCTGTGCAGCAGCATAACGCGTGACCTCGTCCCGTACACGGCTAAATAACCAGTCGCTGCTCCACCTCAATGGCCCCGTGAGGTTCCGGGTATGCAAGGTAAGATCCAACCCATGAGCCACCATATTGGCGGTATTGCCCGTAAACTCAGTCACGCCGGTGGTAGGATCCATCACGGTCTGGCCGATCAGGTCTTTCCCGCTCTTGATATAGTATTCGAAACTACCTTCCACCCGGCCATTCCGGCTGGCAAAATCAAGGCCCACATTGAAAATATTGATCTTCTCCCATCGCAGGGAAGGATTGGGTGGATTAATGATATTGCCAAAAGGCGCCGAATAATCATTCAATAAACCATTGAGTTGAGCCGTAGTATAAGCAGATACGGACCTGTCCACATTCCCATTGGCGCCGTTGGTGACCCGCAGCTTCAAAAAAGGCAGCCAATCCACCCAGTAAAATTTCTCCCGGGAAATTTCCCATGCCAACCCCGCCGACCACAACGGTACACCTTTCTGGTTAGTTTTCACGCCAAACAGGTTGGACTCATCTCTTCGGGCACTTGCCGAAATAATATATCGTTGGCGGTAAATATAGGACGCATTGGCATAGTAGGAGATGAAACGATCGGAAGTACTGTAATGCTGATCCTGATAAGGAATTTTAGCCGGGCTGGGAGTGTAATACTGAGGATAATATTGAGTATAATCTACTGAGTCCCCCGTATGCGTACCGGGATTGTATCCATAGAGACGGGTACCATCAAAATGACCTTCCACATCTCTTAATTCCCAGCCGGCAAGTATATTCAACTGGTTATCCTCGTCAAATGCGTGGTCATAATTCAATTGAAGACGTACGTTGTGCGCGTCATAGCTGTTGATCGTCTCATCCATGATCCCACCCTTGGGTATAGGCCATAAAAGCTTGCCATTCGTATCCACCTGTGTGTAGGAATTAATGAGGTCGCGGGCGGTGTAAGTCTGAAGGCTTTGAAAATTCTTCGCATCCGACTTCCCATGCTGATATTGATAATAGGCATGCGCGCTCAATCCTTTTAAGATCGTATACTGCAAACCAATATTCAGACGATAGTCCGTAAGCCGTGTCCTGTAATCCGCATTCCGCAGTTCATCCAATGGCCGGTAATGCCAGTCTAACAACTGCCCGCTCCCCACTGTGTCTACATAGGTTTGACGTAACCCTACCGGAACAGGCAAGGCATTCCCATTTGCCTCTGCCAACTTGAGATAAGGATATGATGCATTGATAACACCGCTATTATTATTCTGCACCCAACTCGACACAAACGTAAGATCCGTACTGAGCTCCAGCTTCTTCGGAATGATGCTCCAGGTATTACTTCCATTAAGCGTTAAACGATTGTATTGATTCCCTACCAGGTTAGATAAATCCTTATTATATCCCGCAGAAACAAAGTAATGGTCCCGGGCGCTCCCTCCGCTAAAATTCAACGCATACAGCTGGTTCAAACTATGCCGGTAAAAATATTTCCCCAGGTCCTGCCGGGTATCCACCTTCGCCAGGGCATCCAGCTGCGCCTGCGCATCAGCAGCGGAAATAACCCCATCCCTTTTTTTGATCAGGATCTCTACCACCGGAGATAACACAGGATGAGATGAATTCATTTCTTTCTGCTGATAAAAGCTGCTGTCAAACAAAAACTCCTCCACCCCAATATAATCCTTCGAGCGCATGATCGGCTGATAATACAGATCCGGCTTCTCCCCTGCCATCACGCTCGTAGTAAAATTCCACTTCTTCGCCTGGTTATACTTCCCCTTCTTCGTCGTCATCACAATCACCCCATTACCCGAAAAAGCCCCCCAGATAGAAGCCGCCGCCGCATCCTTCAGCACCGTGATCGTCTCGATATCCTCCGGATTGATATTATTTATATTCCCACTGTACGGAAAATTGTCCACCACGACGAGTGGATCGGGACTACCATTGATCGTGCTCCGCCCCCGGACCGTGATCATCGACTGGTTCGTCCCCGGCACAACATTCTTATTGAAGATCAAACTGGAAGTCACGCCATCCAGCCTGTCCAGTACATTTGTCGACACGGCCCTTTCGATCACGGTATTGGTGACATTGCTATAGCTGCCCGTAGCCCTTTCCTTCGGCACCTCCTGGTATCCATTATGCGCCACCACTGCACCGGCCAGCTCGATGATCCTTGCCTTCACCTCCACAACCATCTCCTTCTCCCCATTATAAGGCATCTCTTTCGTCTCATAGTTGATGCTGCTGAACACCAGGCTGGTGTCCTGCTTGCTCAGCATGATGCTGAAACCACCGCTCTCATCGCTGATGGCGGAAGATGACCTGCCCGTACCCTTGGAGAAAATAGAGGCGCCCGGCACGGCCTCCTGCTTCTCGTTGCGGATCACCCCCCGGAGTATATAATCTTTCGTCCTGATAATATGAATGGAAATAGCGCCGTCCACCATCTCATAGCGCAGCGGCTGCCCACGGAAACAGATCTCCAGCACGTCCTGAAATGGCATATCCTTGACGGAGATCGTCACTTTGTGCGCTAACTGCGGCCACGCTGCATCCCCAAAGTAGGTGATACCCGTCTGCTTGCGTATGGCAATAAGAATTTTTTCTAAAGATGCATTCCTTTCCGAGAGCGTTACCTTCGTGGAGATTTGGCAATAGCCGGTTATGCTTCTCTGTAAGCAGGCTATAAGCAGTAAGAAAGCAACCGGTTTCATCGAACCCATTAGGCGAAGGTTTGAATAAATAAAGTTACAGCCTGCGAATCATGAGTAAATATAAGAAAAATACTTATTT